>OHGH01001016.1_pt1 | contig 11331 bp, 10 predicted proteins | sample 1567801 | NCBI WGS metagenome assembly OHGH01 (sample SAMEA3879519, study PRJEB24766) | human gut metagenome | biome: human-associated habitat; feature: feces | place: USA | collected 1985/1987
TCCTATCTCACAGGATGCAAATCCACACTGTGGACTTAAGCACAATCTGTCAAGTGGTATATACTTTGCAGCTTCGTTTATTCTGTCAATAATAACCTGCTCATCCTCTAACTCTGGAGACTTTGTTGTTATAAGTCCTAATACGACCTTCTTATCACCTGTAACATTCTTAAGTGGCTCAAAGCCTCCTGAACGCTCATCATCGTACTCCAGATAATATGCGTTAACATTCTCCTTAGCAAAAAGTGTAGCGGCAACTCCCGTATACGCACCGCTGCTTGCATATGTCGAATGGAAATTACCACGGCATACGTGTGTATTAATCACTAAATCTTCTGGTTTTCCTTCTATCGCCTTATTATTGATATCAAGAAGTGTATTCTTAATCTTTTCAAGTCCCGCTGGTGTTGTCCCAAAGAATTTACATGCAGATGGATCTACCACCATTCCCCATGAGCAATCATCAAACTGAAGATTACGACAGCCTGCCACATATACATCCTTTATGAATTCCTTATATCCGTTTGCTATATCCTCTGCCACCTGCTCAGGTGTATCATAGAACTTCTTAGTATTCCCCCAGGCAAAAGGCATAATCATCTGCTCTAAAAACTGCGCTGGTGCTGGTATTGTAAGCTTTGCGACCGTATCCTCATCCTCGAACTGCTGCACGAACTTAAAATGCTCTATAAATGGATGTGTCTTATAAACAATCTTTCCTGTAAGATATGTATCATCTATCATAGCAGCTTCTCCGTGGAATGGAAGACCTGTTTCTGTCTTGGAATGGCCTACTCCATCAAATGCCCACATAAAATCAAGATGCCATGTGGCTCTTCTGAACTCTCCATCTGTTATTGCTTTAAGTCCAACTTCCTTTTCCTTCTTTATAAGCTCTGTTATTGCTTTATCTTCTACACTTTTTAGTTCTTCTGCTGTAATATTTCCAGCATCATAATCTCTTCTTGCTTTCTTTAAACTTTCTGGTCTTAAGAAGCTTCCTACGTGATCAAACTTAAATGGTGTACTTGCCATATTATCCAACTCCTGCCTTTCCTTTATCTTGTATATTGTGATTCTTTTTACTAAACATAACTTTATATATTGTCTGAATCTGCAATAGTTTTTTCGTTGGATTTAATATAACATCTGACTTACACCTTGTATAATACATAAACTTTTATGTTTGCCATAGTTTAAAGCTATGTCAAAACACACCTCTTCAACGCCTCCACATATATCTCCCCTAATCGACTAAGGGATATATTCCTATGCGTGATATATCCAATATGCATCCCACCTTCTCCTTCAAGTGGTACTGCTATTATATCTTTTCCATTAAGTTCTTCATCTATAACACCGCTGCATACTGTAAAACCGTTTAGTCCAATCAACAGATTAAAAAGAGTAGCCCTGTCACGGACTCTTATATTCTTTTTCTTTTCTTCAACTGAAAATATTTCCTCAGAATAATAAAATGAATTATGCTCTCCCTGTTCAAATGAAAGATACGGATAATCCTGCAGCTCATTCATTGTAACCTTATTTCTATCTGCCAGTGGATGTTTACGGCTAATGAATACATGTGGCTCTGCCTGCATAAGCTCGTGAAATACAAGCTTGTGCGACTTAATCTCCTTTTCAAGAACAACTCTGTTAAAATCATTCATATAAAGCACGCCTATCTCACTTTTCATCATAGCGACATCCTCAATAATCTCATAAGTCTGTGTTTCCCTCAGACTAAAATCATATTCATCATGTCCGTATTTTTCAATAAGGTCAACAAAGGCATTGACAGCAAAGGAATAATGCTGCGTGGATACACAGAATTCCTGCTTTCCGCCATTTCCTCCCTTATATCTGTCCTCTAAAAGTGTGGCTTGTTCTAATACCTGCCTTGCATAACCCAAGAAGTCCTCTCCGTCCTTTGAAATATGTATTCCTTTATTGGTCCTGTCAAATATTGTTATATTCATCTCTTTTTCAAGCTCGTGAATTGCATTCGTAAGACTTGGCTGAGAAATAAAAAGCCTTGAAGCTGCCTCAGTTATTGTGCCGGTTTCTGCTACCATTATTATATATTTTAATTGTTGTAATGTCATATTAACCACCATTTCCAAATAATTTACCTTGATGCTTTTTCACATACCTGCATTGCCTCATTCAAATTATTACTTAAGTACCGAAAAATAATCTTTATAATTAAACTGCGTAACTATGCTGTTATTATCATGTCACAGCTTTCACGTATTTTGCAAGTATCAAAATACTTTTCTTCTCTTGGAATCCACACACTCTTAAAAGCTTCCAGCTTCGCAGGATTACGTGCTTTTAACCGTTTTATTTGCAATTCCTTAGAAACATCCATAAAAACACATAGTTTATAAAAACCCTTAAGCTTAGGATGGCAGCTATATGAACCTTCTATAACCGTTATCACATTACTATTTATCTTCTGTGTCCTCATGTATCTGTCATTATGGCAATCATATGGACGGTAAACTGCATTTATTCCTTCAGTCAGGGGAATAAATATTTCATCTGTCAATCTTTGAAAGTCTATATTCCCTCCTGGCTGCTGCATTACAGCTTCCGTTCTTTTCTGCATTGGAAGATAAAAATCATCAATATGTATCACATTGCATTCATATTCCTTTTTCAGGCGTTCTGCGAATGTAGTCTTTCCTGCCGCACAGCGTCCATCTATTGCCATAATAAACGGCTGCTTAGATGATATTTCTTTTAATAACACACATAAATCTTCATATTTATTCATATATAATCCTCATAATATCATAATTCACTCTTTATTTCCCCTATACTCACGAACCCGCGCTATCGCGCTTTTTCGTCCTGCTTCGCAGCCGCTTCCTTTTCTTTTTCGCTCATTATATCACGATTCGTAGCTTTGCTACTCGCCGCTGCTATCGCAGCTATCGTGATCGTCATTCGCCGTTCGCCAGAAATCTGCAAGCAGCTTTCTGGCTCTCTTGCGCTCATTATATCATAATCCCACTACTTTCGCCGTGCAAGTTCAAGAAAGTTTTGCTTTCTACAGTATCATCTTGATTATTAGGTTGTTGTTGTATACAAACTCAAGAAAACTGTTGGCATGTATCTGTGCAAGCAGATCCGCTGCCCATGAACTGTTTCCTGCTGCTGTAACAACAGCGAATGCAAGCCATACTATTATAAGTCCCTCTATAAGACCTGCTGCCATACCACCTAATCTGTCTGCCTGATGTATGACTGGAAGTCTGCTTATAAGTCCTGTGACTGATGTAAGCAGCTTAAGTATGACGAATAATGCTATGAATACTATACAGTAGCTGACAGCATTCACTATAATACGTGTCATCTGTTCTGCAAATATTCTTGAGGCAATATCTTTAAGTGTATGTGATGCCGAATCACCTATGGTTTTATCCAGTCCGCTGACTGCTGCCGCTGATATACTCTTTGTCAGACTCTCCGGAAGATTCATACGTTTGCTTATAGCCCCGACTTTTTCCTCAATATTATCTATATATGTTGTTATGCCTGACTCTATAAGCTCATTATCATCATTACCATAACTCTTGCCATCTCTTGATACATTTTCATATATGCTTTTTTCTATCTTGTCATCCCATGTTGTATTGTTCCTTATGTATTCGCTAAGAACCGGTGATGCAACTGTTGTGACTGCTATAGTTATTACCATAGCTGCAAGTGAAACTGCTATCCTTATAACACCCTTCCTCATTCCTGCTAATGCAAATATGCATAAAACTGCCAATACTGCTATTAATACCATACTATCCATTCTCCGTTTCTTTACTTAAGCTTTATATTCTGTATATACTTTGCACTTATAAGCACATACTCACCTCTTGTACCTATCGGTATAACCTTGCTTGCCGGCATATCAAAGCTCATATTGGCTATATTTTTGCCACTCAGATTATATATAGACAATGCAGTTGAGTTATTCATAACAACACTCTTCTTATCAAATGATATGTTCTCAACCTGTGTTCCAAACTCAGCCTCACATACCTTTCCACCTGATGTATTGTATACAAGCATTTTATAAAGTTCACCTGACCCCGAGTTATCTACTATCACTCCTATATAATCCTCTGAGAAAAATACCCTGCTTATTGCACTGTCTATACTTATTTCTTTCTCAAGGCTTGGATATTCTTTTATCTTATATATGCTGATAACATTCTCCCCTACCGCTACTGCTATGTTGTTACTTAAAAACTGTACATCTCCTACAAGTGTGTCATTGTAATGATTGAAACCACCAACCACACGCTCTGTTTCATTCTGTCCGACTTCCGAGAAGTTGTAGAACACAACATTAGTCTTAATATCTTCACCACTCACATATACATATGATGCTATAAGCTTGGCTGCATCGTTGGATATACTCACATCAAGAGGATATCCATCACCTGACACTGTTGTTTTAATACTATATATCTTAGTACCTTCCTTAGAGTACATATTTATATAATTAGCCTCGTTGTCTTCAAGAACAGCCACCACAGCGCCGTTGGCAGCCACTTCTATCTGGGATATGACAAGTGAAGTATCTATCTTTCCAAGAAGTCCTGACTTGTTAAAAACATATACTGTATTTCCATTTATATCGCCTACAGCCACACATTCCTCACACATCTTTACCTGTGGCTTCTGCATGGAATATGTCTGGTTCCATATAGCCTTTCCCTTATCTGTATAGTATGATACACCATCATTGCTATACTTGATATATCCTCCCTGGTAGGCTATATATTGTGAAGTTGCCGTATCTTCCCTGTTTATTGAACCAGTCACGCTGTAAGATGTATATGAATAACCATCTAAAAGATGCATAGCAAGCACAACTGCTCCTGCTATAAGTGCTATAACAAATACTATAAGCAGTCCCATCCTTATCCTGTGTCTTACTATTCTTTGTCTTATTTCCTCATAATCAGCTTCTTTAGTTACCGCTGCCTGTCCTATATTTCTGTCATCATAGTTATTTATATTATTTCCTATACTGCTGTCTGCATTTAACTTAATTACTTTTCTTACAGGAGCCTTCTTATCTCCTGTGAACCTTGAACCACCTGATATTATGTCAGCCATTATTTATCCCTCATTCTGCCATTTTCTGATATAGTTTAGTATCATTTTAATTATACATAATACCCATAAATATTCAAGAAAGTTTGTCTTAATGTTACTATCATAACAGCTTGTTTTTCTATATTTATTGCCGCTCTTTATGGTTGTTTTTCAGTTTTAATTATTCTGGCAGCTTTATCTGCTGTCCTATATACAACATATCTCTGTCATCAAGTCCGTTATACTGCATAACCTCCTGATATTTGGTTGTTGTCCCATAATACCGCTTACATATACCCATAAGTGTATCACCCTGCTTTACTGTATACATGCTGTAACTGTCAGTCTTAACACTACTGACTGATGCATCTGTTTCTGATTCTGATATTGCCCGTGTAGTTTCAGAGGCTGCTTTATTATCTGACTCAGTTTCCCTCTCTGTTTTATCTGATGTACTGTTTTCCTCCAAAGGATACACATCTCCAGACAGTCTGTTTACCTTTATAGCGTTACCATCAACACTTATATCCCCGGATGCTTCGGCATCATGAACATCCTTGTCATCTCCATCCTGTCCACCACGTTCATTTCCTTCAAGCTGATTCATAAGATTATCAACCGACTGATTCAGCCTTTTCATTTTCTCGTAGTTATTCATAAGATTAATCCCTATCACTATTATGACAACTACAAGGAACGCACTTACACCATACATAAAGCTGCCACTTTTTCTTTGTTCCTTTAGTTCTTCCTTTTCACGTATCACATTTCGTATATTCCTTATAACCCGGTCATCTGATGCATCCTCACACGATTTTTTTTCGCTTCGTTCAAGCATATATTCCTGCATCTCGTAGTTACGCTCATAAAAACATACATATCCTTTCTGTCTTTTTAATGTTCCATTCTCATACAGATAAAAATGCTCTTCTTTTTCTACTGTATCAACAAGATACAGTGTCTTCATATTCCCTGCAAAATTATCAAGATGCAGTTTTTTAAGTCTTGCCATGCGTTCATCCGTCACCTCTGGCATTACTGCAAACCATCCTACTACTGAAAGATCCGGGAAATATTTTTCCGTATCTGAATATATTTTATTCCATATATTTTCATTGAAATATATACCTGTATCTGATGTATCACCTAATGCTGCCTTTATAACACCTTTTACAAATACGCACCTTTCATTTCCTTCTTTGGCAAGCTCGCCTAAAAGAACACCAGCCTGTTCTTCCTGAGGACTGTTATATGCAATAGAGTTAATATATGTAAACGCGTAATCCTCTATGTATATCTTCTTATCTGAGCTGACATCACCTATCTGCTTGATATTCTTAGGTCTTCTTATACATGTGTTATTATCTTTAGGATTCTCTTCTGATTTATCTGAATCATCTTTGTTACATATTATCTCTATCATATCCTCCTCCATTCTGCTTTTACACATAAGTCACACTTGTAACATATCCTAAGCATCATTTATATTAAACTGTCAGGATATAAAAGCATTTTGCTCCTGACTGATGTATCCACCCCATCTAAACAGGGATGTCCACTTATAATGCTTGAATAATATCATTAAACAGTTGTGAATTTTATCAGAAAATGTCGGAGAAAATATATTTTTAAATATAGGAATATTTTTTATGATTTTGAATAAAATGATTATGTTTATGATTGATAAATTTATTATTATGAAATGAGGATTATTATGCACTATTATTACGATTCTACCAGTAACGATGCAGCTTTGCTATTAAGCGAAAAGCTAAAGTACATAATAAAGACTTCTAAAGATTCCCGGCAGGAAACTATCATTCTATGTGTAGGAAGTGACCGTTCCACGGGTGACAGCCTTGGACCTATAGTAGGGTACAAGCTTAAAAAACATATGCAGTGTAACTTCTATGTCTATGGCGACCTTACGCATCCTGTCCATGCCGCCAATCTGTCAAAATATATTGAATGCATCAACCAGACATTCATCAACCCTTATATTATTGCGGTTGATGCATCACTAGGACGTAGGGACCATGTTGGACTTATAACTCTTGGAGCCGGTCCACTCCGGCCAGGTCTCGGAGTTAAAAAAAAGCTGCCTGAGGTGGGAAATGTCCACATCACTGGTATCGTAAACGAATCCAGTAATGAAAGCCACTCCACACTCCAGACAACCCGTCTATGTGTTATTATGCAGATTGCAGATGTCATTACAAGTGCATTCGGAATGCTTCAATCAGATTAATCTCTTAATGCTGGTTTTTATATTCCGCGATTGCCTGTGCTATCGTTGTACAGGCTCCACTCTTCATGATATTACAAAGCTCCGCAAGCTTTTCTTTATCTACAAACTCCTTGCCAATATAAGCTTCATAATTGGATGATATATATATACGCTGCTGCTTTACAAGATCATCAAGCTTTGTATATTCATCCTTTTTCTTAGTAAGCTCTCTGTTCATAAGCTCGAGCTTATCAACATATCTGCCTTGTATTTCCTCAAGAATGTCAGGTTTTACTGTCTCTTCAAACTCCTTAAGAGCCCCCTGTTTTTCATTCTCTGTTTTTTCTATGCTGTCATGAAGATCATTAATCTTATGATCAAAGCTTTCAAGACCATATATTGCATCATTATCGTCCTTCTTTATAGAATGACGGATTTTCTTAATGATCTTTTTGTTGTTCCTTATTCTGTACTTAGTATCCCTTGCCGCTATTATAGTATTGTAATGCGGCATAATAAGATTAATGTATACACATCTGCTTATGATAAGAAAAAGTAAAGCAATCACTGCTGTATAAACAACGGGAACCCATACTGGTACAAAAGGAAGCACATAAAGTACCGCCGGAATACCACCACACATTATAAGCATGAAAAGTATATATACCAATACATCCTTTAGCTTTCTTGACAAAAACAATGCAAGGAAAAATGTATTATTCGTAATCTTTGAAATATTTTCCTGTATAAAGGCTCGCTCTATCTGTGATGCGAGTTCTTTATTCTCCTGCCTTAAGGAAGCTGTTTCTGTCTGGATACGCTCCTTCATTCCCTGCTGCTTTGCTTTATCTCTGTCTGCCTGCACCTGCTTTATCTTATCTTTATCGCAGTCTATCGCCTTATCATATCCTGCACAGATAGCATCAGTACTTTCCTTAATTCTGGCTGATATTTCATCCTGCATAGCTTTAGAAGTACTATCAGTCTCTTTTGTTATATCCTTAATGCTCGCAGATATGTATTCAAGTCTTTCCTGATTTTCTTCATATTCATTAATATCTGATAAAATCTGCTCTAAAACACTCTGGTCTGCACTTAATATATTCTGTTCTGCCATTGTCTACTCCTATGTTATCCTGATATATATAATCTCAGAATACAGACATCATAAAACCGTTTATTACTTAATTGTTTCTATAGTAGTTAATAAGGCATCCATCAAGAATAATCTGACGTTCATCATCTGTAAGTTCATCCATCTTAAGTGTGAATTCCTTCATGTCCTTGTTAACAACATATGCTTTCATAGATGTTGCCTTATTCTTAACTGCCTCTGTTATCTGAGGTATGAATATATAATCACCGTTAGCAAAAGGAAGTTCTCCCTTATCTACTATAAATGGAAGCATGCCCCAGTTAATAAGATTAGAACGATATCTCTTAGTTGCATATTCATTAGCTATATTAGCCCATCCGCCAAGCACCTTCTGACATGAAGCTGCCTGCTCTCTGGCTGAACCATCACCTGGCTTAACTGCGAATATTGTGCTTCCAACACCAACATTTTCTTTGCTTACATCATAAGTTTCTTTAATCTTATGCATAATATCTCTTAACTCTGGAAGTGCTTCTCCCATACATTCTCCGGCTTCTCTTGCCTTTTCTGCCTTCTGTACTTCCTTTGCACGTCCAACGTAAGCTGGATCCTTTCTTGAAAGTGCGAACTCTGCAAGTCCTAAAGGATTAGAACGGAATGATGATGTTTCACCTGAAGGTATAAGCTCATCTGTTGTTGTTACAGGATCATGTATCTCTGAAACAACCTTTATTATAAGATTCTCTGGAAGTGCAACCATCTCTGGCCAATCCTTGATATTAGGTCCAAACTGGATTTCCTGGTCAGGATCTGCTACTCCCTTGCTGTCAAATACTCTGTTGGCATATATGTTACTGTCAAAATGATATGTTGGGCCTGTAAACTCAACATCACAATCTGTAGCTGCTGTAAGGAAGCCCTTGTTAGCTGCTGTAGCTGCGATAGATCTTGCATCCATAAGTGCAACTGATGATATCTGACCGTTCTGTAACTTAGAACCTTCTCTGTTAGGGAAGTTTCTTGTTGAATGTCTGATTGAAAATGCATTGTTAGCAGGTGTGTCACCAGCACCGAAGCAAGGTCCGCAGAATGCTGTTTTTACTATAGCACCTGTTTCCATAAGGTCTGCAAGTCTTCCGTTTCTTGCAAGCTCCATATATATAGGTGTACTTGCAGGATATACGCTTAATGTGAATTCATCAGCACCGATAGAGTGTCCTCTTAATATATCAGCAGCCGCACATATATTCTCGAATCCACCACCTGCACATCCAGCGATGATACCCTGGTCTACATATAACTTACCATCTTTAATCTTGTTAGTAAGCTTAAAGTCTACCTGTCCATCAAGACTTACAAGTGCCTTCTTTTCTACATCATGAAGAATATCAACAAGGTTTGCATTGAGTTCATCAATAGTATATGTGTTACTTGGATGGAATGGCATAGCTATCATAGGCTTGATCTTACTAAGGTCAACGTATACAACGTCGTCATAGTAAGCAACGCTGCCTGGATTCAGTTCTTTATAGCTTTCACTTCTTCCATGGATATCGTAGAATTCCTTAACCTTGTCATCTGTTCTCCAGATAGATGAAAGACATGTAGTTTCTGTTGTCATAACATCTACACCGATTCTAAAGTCAGCACTTAAGCTTGAAACGCCTGGTCCTACGAACTCCATAACCTTATTCTTAACATAACCGTTGGCAAATACTTCACCGATAATGGCAAGTGCCACGTCCTGAGGACCTACACCCTTCATAGGTTCTCCTGTCATATATATAGCAACTACACCAGGCATATTGATATCATATGTCTTGTTAAGAAGCTGCTTTACAAGCTCAGGTCCACCCTCACCCATAGCCATAGTACCAAGTGCACCATAACGTGTGTGGCTGTCTGAACCAAGAATCATCTTTCCACCCTCAGCAAGCATCTCTCTTGCAAACTGATGAATAACTGCCTGATGAGGTGGCACATAGATTCCACCATACTTCTTGGCACATGTAAGTCCAAACATATGGTCATCCTCATTGATAGTTCCACCTACAGCACACAGACTGTTATGACAGTTTGTGAGTACATAAGGAATAGGGAACTTTTCAAGTCCTGAAGCTCTTGCTGTCTGTATAATACCTACAAATGTAATATCATGGGAAGTCATCTTATCAAACTTAATCTTAAGCTTATCCATATTGCCAGAAGTATTATGCTTATCTAATATGCCATAAGCTATAGTATTCTTAGCTGCTTCTTCCTTAGTTACATTCTTACCTGTCTTTGCAGCGACCTCCTGTGCTGCTGTCTGGCTATCCTCAATAACCTCTGTTCCGTTAATGAGATATGCTCCACCTTTGCTTAACTTAATCATTACAAACTATTTTCCTTTCCCGTTTTTATAATGTGATTTCTGGTACATCGTTTCGTAAATAACTATACCAATCACGTTAGTATTCTGTTAATCTTTAAGATATTCAGAAACCTTACTCTTAATATCCTCTATAACTGAAGCATCTGCCTCGTTCTGCTTCCACGTTACATTAACTGTATCATTCTTATATCTTGGAATAATATGCATATGGAAGTGGAATACTGTCTGACCTGCTGCCTCACCATTATTCTGGACTATGTTAAGCCCATCAAAATCCAGTGCCTTTCTATATGCCTTAGACAGTTTAACAGCAACCTTAAATACATGTGCAGCTGTTTCATCATCCATTGAGTATATATCATCATAATGATTCTTAGGTAATATAAGTATGTGTCCCGGTGCTGCAGGACTTGCATCGAATATAACCTTAACTACTTCATCTTCATATATTGAATTGGTTGGTATGTCTCCATTAGCCAGTTTACAAAAAATACAATCATCTTTTTTCATAAACTCTTTCTTCCTCCT
>OHGH01001024.1_pt1 | contig 11295 bp, 8 predicted proteins | sample 1567801 | NCBI WGS metagenome assembly OHGH01 (sample SAMEA3879519, study PRJEB24766) | human gut metagenome | biome: human-associated habitat; feature: feces | place: USA | collected 1985/1987
AGACACTATTTTAAGAAGGGGGTATTTGTATGGCTAAGAAAGGTTTTGGAAAGTTTGTAGCCTTTGCCGCTATTTCCGGTGCTGTGGCAGCTGGCGTTTCCTATGTACTCCAGTACAAGATCTACCATAAAGAGCTTGATAAAGATTTCCGTGAATTTGAAGAGGACGAAGAAGACGAGGACGCTTCCCAGAGTGACTCCTTTGATCCCCGTAAAATAAACCGCAATTATATCTCCTTAAATTCCAGCAGGGATGAATTTAAAATGGCAGCAAAAGATATGGCATCTGCTACTAAAAATGTATTAAAAGATGCAGGAAATCTGTTCTCCGATACAGCCCACGAAGCAGTTTCCGCTGCTGTAGATACCGCACATATCGCTATCCACTCCATGAAAGCAAAAAAAGACGATCTCTTTGAAGAAGAGGATGATCCTAAAAAGGGAGACTCTTTTACAGAAGAAGATTATCTGGATGATGACTATGTAGACGATGACGATCTTTACGACTACGAACGTCTGGATCACTCTCCTTCACCAGCAAAAGAAGAAAACATCTCTGTTTCTGTTAATCCGGAAGCCGCTGATGATCTGGAAGAAGAAAGCGAAGAAAAAGAAGAGACAGCCAAGGCAGCTGAACCTGAAAAAGAAACAGCTACCATCGAGGAAGATACCATCTAATCTGATTTAACCAGACTTTAAAAGAGCTGCACAGCCCCAAAGCCGTGCAGCTCTTTTTTCTTAATTTTTCTGATACCGGATTGCTATGTTCTTTGCACTCACCCAATCATCTTAAGTATTTCTGGATCACCCGGATCAAATTTCCTGCGTCTAATGGTTTTGGAAGATGTTCATCCATTCCTGCCTGACGGCATTTTTGTGCATCTTCTTCATAATCGCTGGCTGTAAGGGCGATGATCGCTACTTTAGAGGCATCTTCCCGTTCCAGGCTCCGGATCGCTTTTGCTGACTGAAATCCATCCATCACCGGCATTACAAGATCCATAAGGATCACGGAAATATCTCCCGGAGCAGAAGCCTCAAAACATTCTAACGCTTCTTTTCCATTCCAGGCTCTTATGACCTGGGCTCCTTCTTTTCGCAAAAGGAACTCCGCGATCTCCATATTCAGCTCATTATCCTCCACTAAAAGGATCTTCTTTCCCCGGATGGATACAGGACGTTTCACAGCTTCCTGGACCTTTGCGTCTTTCTCCTGCGCCTGTTCTTCATCAATAAGGGACGGCAGACGGATCCTGCAGAATGCTTCGCCTGTTTCTTCATCTGAAAAATGGATCTCCCCGCCCATCATCTGGATCAGGCCTTTGGCAACTGCCAATCCCGGTTCCCCTCTTCTGTAAGAACTTCGGGTATCTGTACAGACAAATTCAAACCAGGCTGTCCCTCCCGCGGACTGACGTTCTTCACAGGAAAGTTCTACACAGTCACCACCACGGTTATCTTTAATAGCATTTCCCACAACATTTTTCAGGATCTGCTTTAAGTGAGACGGACTGCCATATAATTTCCAGTTTTTCCCAGATAACTGTCTGCTGTGGTAACGGATCCCTCTGTCAGCAGCAAGCTCTTTTGCCCACTGGCAGACATCCTCATATAACTCCCTCATATCAAAAGATCTCAGTTCCAAATCCACAGCGCCAGACTCCAACTTGTCCATATCCACCATGTCTGAGATCAGATCTAACAGCACATCTGAGGTCTCCCATATTTTTTTCCTGCATTCTCTCTGCTTTTCAAGGTCATGGTCATAACGATTGCCCAATTCTACCAGTTCCCGGATGCCATTGATAGGAGTGCGGATGTCATAACTGAGCTTTCGAAGAAAGTCTGATTTAGCTGCATTTGCCTTTTCTTCCTTTGTGGCAGATAACAAAACTGCCTCCTGACAGGCCATTTCCCTTTCTTCCTGCTCCTTTTCTTCTCTCTGACGCAGCCATAAGAAAACACTGCATAAAAGGATATAAAGGATCATGACATAAGCTAATGCCAGGGTCCTCAGGAAAAAAACAGAAGCCACAGGATAAAATACGTACAGATCATTCTCTCCATAAGACTCAAAGACCCCAAAATAAGCAGATCCGTAGTAGCGAAAGGAAAATAAAGTATCCGGCTCTGTCTCTTCTGTTATATTCTGGATCAAAGGTGCCTCTGCCTGCGTTTTTCCCTGATATTCCTCAAAATTTGATCCTGTCACAAGGCCATTTTTGCAGATCATTATGATCCCGTTCATTTCCAGATGAAGGCCCTGATAAAACTCTGCAAATGCCTCTGACCGGCTGCTCTGTTCCTTTATAAACTGTAACGTTTCTTCTGCTGCCACAGTCGCTTTGTTTTTTCCAATATTTGTAAATAAAATGAATACAGAACCAAACAGAACCATTCCCAAAGCAACCAGTATACCTAAGGTATGTTTTCTAAAAACAGATATTCTGTTTTCTCTCACTTTTCTGTCTCCTCTTTTATCTCCTCTGATAATACCGGATAAAGATCCTCATTTTTCTTCTTTTGAAATCCGGACTGCAGTTCTTCTTTTAACCGATCCTGGATATCCACCAGACATCCTAACAGGATGGGATTAAAGACTCCACATTCCCCGTTTAAGATCATTTCAATGGCTTTTTCGTGGGAAAATGCCTTCTTGTATACACGCTCACTTACAAGGGCGTCATATACATCTGCCATTGCAACCACCTGGGCTGCGATCGGGATCTCTTCCCCCTTTAATCCGTCCGGATACCCTTTTCCATCATACCGCTCATGGTGCCACCGGCAGATCTGGTATGCAACCTGTACCAGTTTTTCATTCCGGAACATTTCCAGACTGTCCAACATAGAAGCACCGATCAGTGTATGGGTCTTCATGATCTCAAATTCTTCTTTTGTCAGTTTTCCCGGCTTGTTTAATATTTTTTCATCAATTCCTATTTTCCCGATATCATGAAGTGCGGAAGCTGTTGTGATCATGAAACGGTCTGACCACAGCAGATGATACTGGTCTGTTTTCTGCATCAGACGTTCCAGCAGCATGCCCGTGATCGTATTGATATGTAATACATGGCTGCCGCTTTCTCCATTTCTGAACTCAACGATCTGGCTTAAGATGCTGACCATCATCCGGTTGTGTTTCTCTTTTTCCTGGATCTGGTCTGTAACCAGACTGATCAGATGTCTCTGCTTTGCGTAAAGTTTAATGGTATTAAACACTCTCTGATGTACTACCTGGGCATCAAAAGGACGGCTGATATAATCAGATGCCCCCATTTCATAAGCCCTTCTCACATAAGCCGCGCCATCTTCGCTGGAGATCATGATCACCGGCGTGTCTTCGATCCAGTGGTTTCGGTTCATCAGCGCCAATACTTCAAAACCATCCATCACCGGCATATTGATATCCAAAAGGATCAGTGAGATACCGGTTCCATACTGCTTTAACAGATCAATACATTCTTCCCCGTTTGCAGCTTCTAAGATCTTGTATTCCTCTTCCAGGATCACAGCAAGGATCTCACGGTTCATCTGGGAATCATCTACGATCAGGACCTGCTGCTTTTCCCTGCCTTTCACACTGTCAATACCGGACTTTTCTGTTACCGTCATATTTTTCCGGTTCTTTGCCTGATACATCAGGCTGTCCGCTCTTCCTACCGCGCTTTCCACTGTTTCATTATCAGCCAAAACGCCTCCAATGCTTACAGACAGGTGAAGCTGTGTATATCCGGGAACTTCTGCCTCATAGACCATATCCCGGATCTGTTTTAACTTCTTTGAAAAAACATCTTCCGACACATCCGGAAGGATCAGCAGAAATTCATCGCCCCCATACCGGATCAGGATATCTGTTTTTCGGATACATTTGCGCACGATCCCCACAACTGTATTTAACACCATATCCCCTGCATTATGTCCGCAGGTATCATTGTACAGTTTAAAATCATCCAGATCGATCATTGCAACTCCTGCATGACTTTTCACTTTGCGGATCCTGTCCTCATAATATCTGCGGTTGTAAGCTCCTGTCAGCGCATCCAGATACAGTTCTTCATTATATCCCCGGACTTTTGCCACCAGTGCTTCCCTTGCATTTGCCTCTGAGTCTGCTGCATCCCCCAGAACATTCAACATCTCTACAACGTAAGGTTCCCCTTCGATCTCCACATAACGCGCGATCCTCTGATATACCCTGGACTCAACGTATTCCAGTCTTTTTTTCTGGCACCGTTCCCTGAATGCCTTTAATGAAATAGAATTTTTATCTTTTTCCAGACGCCTGACTGCTTCTATATCCAGGACCTTTACTTCTGTAAATATGTCTTCTAAATAAGCAAACATTTCCTTTGCCTGTTCTTTTGTCAAAACGGCATTGAATTTCATGTCTTTCTCCTTTACAGTCTGGTTTCCGTCATTTTATCCATTCATGTATCGTATCCTATTTAACCGGATTTTTCTTTTAGATATTATATCTATTTTCCCCTCTGTTGTCCATATTTCATTTAATCCCAGCCCAGAAGATTCATCCACAATACCTGATCTACCTGATCATCTGCGATCAGATAGGCATGGCTGACAGAGTCCGCAGACATAAGCTGGTATTCGCCTGCATCATCCAGATGGGTCCAACGTTCGTCTAACTGGATCTTTCCCTGGGAAACATTCATATCCCAGTGGGACAGCGTATCATCTGTTCCACGGATCTCATAGGAAATGCTGCCCTCCATTTCATCATCCACAAACTGTCCCTGCTTTTCCACCCAGGCATATTCCCCCTGGGGAACATTTTCATAATAACAGTAGCCAGTTGCTCCCTGTCCGTTCATTTTTCCACTGCTCCATACACCGTTTGAGAAATTATATCTGGGGCTGTCCACATTTACAAACTGTAATGCCAGACAGTTTCCCTGAGGCTGGCCATCCTGAAAAGTTCCGTAAAACAGGATCTCCGGCATGGTAAATACCAGTCCCTCTCCCTCTATTTCCTCTGAAATGGTACTGCCATCATAAAGGAAACGTTCTCCTTCAAAGGTTCCGTAAAAGATCTGGGCAAGAACCTCCTGTTTTTTATCCAGAAGCTTGGCAGCCTGGACCATATCTTCCGCTGCCACTGCCACACGGATATCTTCCAAAAGCTGTTTCTGATCTTGCGGAAGTGCCTCATATCTGGCACTGAACGAATTTTCTTCTACGATTTCCTGCGCTGTTTCCGTTTCCATATCACTTTCCGGCACTTCGCTCGATTCTGGTATGGTTTCTTCTGTTGCTTCGGTCTGTTCCATAACCGGCGGCTCTGTTGCCGGTAAAGCCCTGCTCATTCCCAAAAATCCAGCTGTTGGAAGAGCCAGACCATAAGCCACCAATGCTGCCAGCCACTGTCCCGGAAGCTTTTTTCCATTTATTTTCAATTTATTCACCTTCTAATTCTTTCCAGGCATTTACAAGGCGTTTGCAGCCCTCTGTGATCTCACTTTCCTTTAAACTTGCATATCCAAGTATAACGGTAGACGGAAAAAGATCTTTATTTTGTCCTATTACAAAATCTGACATTCCATAGACTTTTACACCTGCCTGTGCTGCAGTCTCTGTCAGTTTCTTTTCTGAAATCCCTTTCTTATGGGTAAGGAGAACATGGATCCCTGCATACTCACCGCCGATCTCAAAATAGGGTTCCAGCTCTCTTAATCCTGCAAGAAGCGTATCATGTTTTCCCCTGTAAACAGATCGCATCCTGTTTAAATGGCGCTCATAATATCCTTCTATAATAAAATGAGTCAGGATATTCTGGTCCACTCTTGATACAGTTGATGCATAAAAACCTGCTTTTTCCCGGTATAAAGCCAGCAACGGCTCCGGAAGTACCATAAAGCCCACACGGATCGCCGGAGCAATGGAACGGGAAAAGGTTCCCATATAGATTACCTTCTGGCTGTCATCCATTCCCTGAAGTGCCGGTATCGGACGGCCTTTATAACGGAATTCACTGTCGTAATCATCTTCGATCAGATAACGGCCTTCCTGTTTTTTGGCCCATTTCAGCAGCTCCTGCCGCCTTTTAATAGGGATAACGATTCCTGTGGGGTACTGGTGGGACGGCATAACATAGGCGATCCGTGCCTGTGTTTTCTCTAACTCTTTCACCTTCATTCCCCATTCATCCATAGATACAGGAAAAATAGGATGACCCAGGCTTTCAAATACACGAAAGGCCTGCTTGTAAGTGGGATTTTCCAGGGCGATACCCGTACTGCGGCCGATCAGCTGGGAAAGGAGCATTAAAAGATATTCACTTCCCGCACCTACCAGGATCTGTTCCGGACGGCAGTGGACTCCACGGGCAGAGTGAAGATAATCCCGGATCACCTGACGCAGGCTGTATTCTCCCTGGGCATTTCCCACTGCAAACATATCTTTGTTGTCATCTACCAGCGTATTTTTGCTTAGTTTTCTCCAGGCATTAAAAGGGAAACTGTCTAGGTCGATACCTCTTGGGGAAAAGTCTACTTTGTAATTGTAATTTTCATTTTCTTCCTGCTTTTCCTCTTTTTCTTCCGGCACTCCGTGATATTTTACTTCTACCAGTTCTTCGATCTGACAGACAAAATATCCCCTGCAGGGAAGAGCCTCTATGTATCCCTCTGATAGCAGCTGTTCATAAGCCAACTGGGTCGTACTCCTGCTTACATGAAGATTGTCCGCAAGTGTCCTGGTAGAAGGAAGTCTGCTGCCAGCCCGCAGTCTGCCGGCCCGTATTTCTGTTTTTATGTAGCGGTAGATCTGTTCATAAAGGGGGATGCTGTCTTTATTTTCAATAGGCACCATTAATTCCATAGGGCTTCTCCTAACATGAAAAAGGCTCTCTGTTTCCAGAGAGCCTCATTGCTTTGCTTCACTTCATTATTTCGGCAGTTTGAAAGAACTCTTCAGTGAAACGATCCGGTTAAATACAGGATTTTCCTTGGTGCTGTCCTTGCAGTCTGCACAGAAATAACCATTTCTTACAAACTGGAAGCTGTCATAAGCCTCCGCCTGTGCAAGAGCAGGTTCACCGTAGCACTCCTTTAATACAGTAAGGGAATTTGGATTTAAGTTCAGGGTTCCGTCTGCATTCAGCTTACCCTTTTCCTCATCTACGATATTTTCATAGAGACGGCACTCGATCTTCTTTGCAGTTGGTACAGCTACCCAGTGGATTGTTCCTTTTACCTTTCTGCCTTCAAAGCCGGAACCACTCTTTGTCTCAGGATCATAAGTTCCGTGTACTACAGTTACATTGCCATTTTCATCTTTTTCGCAGCCAGTGCATTTTACGAAATAAGCGCCCATAAGACGTACTTCGTTTCCTGGGAACATACGGAAATATTTCTTAGGCGGCTCTTCCATAAAGTCTTCTCTTTCGATATAAACTTCACGGGAGAATGGAACCTTTCTGCTTCCCAGTTCCGGATTTTCCAGGTTGTTTGGAACATCCAGTTCTTCTACCTGTCCTTCCGGATAGTTGTCGATCACCAGTTTTACAGGATCTAACACTGCCATCATACGTGATTTCTTCAGTTTTAAGTCTTCACGGATGCAGTACTCAAGCATTGCATAGTCAACAGAGCTGTTTGCCTTTGACACGCCAACTAACTCTACAAAACGCTTGATGGACTCCGGTGTATAACCTCTTCTTCGCAGTGCAGCGATGGATACCAGACGAGGATCATCCCAACCGTCTACAATTCCGTCTTCTACCAGCTTCTTGATATAACGCTTACCTGTAACCACGTTGGTCAGGTACAGCTTTGCAAACTCGATCTGACGAGGTGGATTTTCAAATTCGCACTCTCTTACTACCCAGTCATACAGAGGACGGTGATCCTCAAATTCCAGGGTACAGATGGAATGGGTAATGTGCTCTACCGCATCCTCGATCGGATGAGCGAAGTCATACATCGGATAGATGCACCATTTATCACCTGTATTGTGATGATGCATATGAGCTACACGGTAGATGACAGGGTCTCTCATGTTGATGTTAGGGGAAGCCATATCGATTTTTGCGCGAAGAACCTTCTCGCCGTCCTGATACTTGCCTTCCTTCATCTCCTCAAAGAGACGCAGGTTCTCTTCGATGGAACGGTTTCTGTATGGGCTTTCCTTACCTGGTGTATTGAAATCGCCTCTGTACTCTCTGATCTGTTCAGCGCTTAAATCGCAGACAAAGGCTTTTCCCTTCTTAATAAGGAAAACAGCACACTCATACATTTTTTCAAAATAGTTGGAAGCAAAGAACAGTCTGTCCTCAAAATCTGCTCCTAACCACTTTACGTCTGCCATAATGGACTCAACAAACTCTGTTTTTTCCTTGGTTGGGTTTGTATCATCAAAACGCAGGTTAAACTTGCCATTATATTTCTGTGCCAGTCCATAGTTTAAAAGAATAGACTTGGCATGTCCGATATGCAGATAGCCATTTGGTTCCGGTGGAAAACGGGTCTGTACATGGTCATAAACGCCTTCTGCCAGGTCCTTATCGATTTCCTGCTCTATAAAGTTCTTAGAAACCAGCTCTTTTTCTTCGGTTTCTACTACAATGTCTTTCTCTGCCATAACTGCTCCTCCGTGATCTGTCGTCATAGTTATTTAAAATAATATCACACTTTCCGGTTATAGTAAAGCCGCAGCTTTGCGATCATTTTCTCTGAATTTAGTGGTTTTGCTAGATGTTCCGTCATTCCGGCCTCCTTGCAGCGCTTTCTGTCATCGGAAAAAGCATTGGCTGTCATTGCAAAAATAGGGATCTGCACTGCATCCGGGCGTTCCATTTTCCGGATGATCCTTGTTGCCTCCAGTCCGTCCATGACGGGCATCCATTAAAATAAAATCAAACTCTCCCTGTTCGGAAGCCTTAAATATTTCCACTGCTTCTTTTCCGTTCTCTGCATTGACAACTGTGATCCCTGTATGCTCTAAGATAAACTGGGCAATTTCCCGGTTCAGCTCATTATCCTCTACCAACTGACATCCTCTACAGGATCCGGATCTTCCAATACCAGGATCAGTCCCCATTTATCAACTGCCAAGTCATACTTTTTTATTATTACAAGTGTAACATGAGGGGCATAAAATATCAAGTTTGTACCTGCTTTGTAACCACATATTTTCATTCTTGCCAAGAAATAGAAAATAGAATAAAATGGTTACAAAACAGTGGAATGGAGTTATATGAAAATGAAATCAGAAACCATGCCTAAAAAGAAAAAATCCTACCTGTCACGGCTTGGCATGACACTTTTAACTATACTGCTGATCGTTCTTTTCATTTTTATCATGTCCCTGGTAAGTAAGATCCAGGGTACTGCCAGAGTGGTCAATTATGCCGGTCTGGTCCGTGGAAAGACCCAGCGTATTATTAAATTGGAGATCTCCGGAAGCCCCCAGGATGAAATGATCGCTGATATTGATGCCTTTATTGACGGTCTGGAAAACGGAAGCAGTCAGTTAAACCTGGTGCGCTTAGATGATCCTGACTTTCAGGCCAAAATGAAAGAACTGGATGCCTATTTTTCCCAGTTAAAAGAAGAGGTCGCCCAAGTCCGTATGAGGGATTACCGTAAAACAGATATTATCGCCAAAAGTGAGCGTTTTTTCAATATCTGCGACGAAGCTACCGGCCTTGCAGAAGTTTACTCCCAGAAAAAGGCCACACAGTTAAACCAGTTGGAAAAGATCGTATTTGCGGATATTGCAGGCCTTCTTATCCTGATCGGTGCAGAGCTGGTAAAAACCCTTCGGTATGCTGCTTTAAACCGCCTGCTCCAAAGCAAGGTATATTTAGACGAAGCCACCGGCCTTCCCAACAAAAATAAATGTGAGGAACTTTTAAATGCACCGAAACCTGTACCTGCAGATGCTTTTGCAGCAGTATGCGTCTTCGACTTAAATAACCTTCGTATCATCAACAATACCATGGGACATGAAATGGGAGACGCCTATATCCGTTCCTTTGCTGACCAGCTGTATCAGGCGATCCCTGATGACCAGTTTGCAGGAAGAGATGGCGGTGATGAATTTATTGCCATTATAAAAGATACAGAAAGCAGTGCTTTCCATGCTTTTCTTTTTAAGTTGAAACAGCTGTGTGCAGACTATTCCCGTCTCCATCCAGATATGCCTATCAGCTATGCAGCCGGATATGCCACTTCGGAAGATTTTGAGGGAAGCACCCTTCGGGAACTGTTCCGGTACGCAGATAAAAATATGTACATTGACAAAAACCGGGCAAAACTGGAGGAAGCGGCAAAAGAAAAGAAACTGCATCTTGAGCTGCTTTCTTCCATCCGTTCTCAGGGTTTCCATTTTTCCGACTGTATCTACTGTGACGCCCTGACGGATCAGTATAAGGTACTGCGTGCCAGCTCCGATTTCTTCTTAGCAGATGACGGAAGCTACTCCGGTGCAGTGGAACAGATCCTTTCCCAGGTTTCTGCAACCGAAAATATCAAAGCACTGCGAAAGCAGCTGCAGTTGGAAACTTTAAATGAAAAACTGATGGAGAACAATTCCCCCATCCGCCTGTTCTGTCAGTATACTGCCAACGGTATTTCCCACAAAGGCCGTCTGACTTTGCTTTATTTAGATGCCAATGCAAGCGGGCAGCTTCATCATTTTATCCTTGGCTTTGAAATTTTCCAAAATATGGAAAATACTAAAACAGATGAGAAAACACAGTTAAATCAGTATTACGAGCAGATGAAGCAGTCTATCCTTGAAAATGGGAATTATGTGGACGCGCTTTTAGAGTCTGCGCAGGCTGTCTATTCTGTAGACCTGACAGGGGACCGGTTGGAAAAAATCTTCTATCACACAACGGAATGCGAATTTGACCTGAACATAAAATTTCCCTGTTCTTATGATGAATACTGTTTAAACCGCAGTCGTTTTGTTACGGAAGATACCCAGGAAAATTACCGCATTGTGGACTCTTCTGCGAAACTTTTAGAGCGTTTCCGCTCCGGTACCAAGCAGGTTACCGTAGAATACAGGGAACAAAATGAAAACGGAGAAATTTTCTGGCTGCAAAAAACAGTGCTTATGTCACAGGATACGGTTTATAACAGTGAAACCGGAAAAGAAAGCACTGTGATCCATGGTATGATCCTGTTTAAAAACACTTCTGTCTTCCATGAAAAAGAACAGCAGGAAAGAGAACGGCTCCAGGTAGCCTTTGAGGAAGCCGACTCTGCCAGTAAAGCAAAAACCGAGTTTTTAAACCGTATGAGTCATGACATCCGCACCCCTATCAACG
>OHGH01001027.1_pt1 | contig 11285 bp, 3 predicted proteins | sample 1567801 | NCBI WGS metagenome assembly OHGH01 (sample SAMEA3879519, study PRJEB24766) | human gut metagenome | biome: human-associated habitat; feature: feces | place: USA | collected 1985/1987
ATCCCCGGAACCTCCACCACTCATCAATATGAAACCAAGCACGATGCAGGCAACCGCTACCGCAATCAGTATAAAATTCGCTTTTCCGAAAGCAAAATCTCTTTTAGCCATCTTTCTCAACTCTTTATTATTCGTACATTAAATATAATACAACTTATCGACCCCCATCCGCAAATATTTATTCACGGCAAAAATGGTCGCGATCACGGACAAGACAATACCTAAAGCAAACACTGCCACATAAACCAATAATAATGTTTGCATATCCAATATCTGGATAAAACCTTTCAATTCATTTTGTAAATAATATAACGCTCCGGTTAGCATCAATATTGCCAAGATAGAGGCGAAAATGCCACTTACTATGTTATATTTCACAAAAGGCCTACGTATAAAGCCGGAAGTAGCCCCCACTAGCTTCATCGTATGAATTAAGAATCGTTTGGAATAAATCAACAGGCGGATCGTATTACTGATCAACACGAACGAGATAATCATCAGTACCGCAGCCAAGGTTAGCAGGATCAAGCCCAACCGCTTCATATTATTATGGACCATCTCCATCATATCCTTTCGGTAAAGCAGCTCCGAGACCGACGTATAGTTTCTAATCTTCTTCTCTATCACTTGGAGGCTATCGGGGTTGGCGTACTCCGAATGCAGTTTCACCTCAATCGAGGCCTGTAAAGGGTTAAAGCCTAAGAAGGTTTCCGGATTCTCGCCCAGTTCTTCTTCCAACTCTTTCGCGGCTTGCTCTTTCGATATATACTCGGTTGATTTTATAAAAGGAAGAGCATCCAAGCTCTTCTGCATTTTCTTTATCTCAGTTTCTTTTTGGTTATCTTTCAGCACGATGGAGAAAGATAAGTTCTCTTTCACATAAACGGAGAGTTTATTACCCAACATCCCTATCAATAGAATGAGTCCTAGCAAGAATAGTACCAAGGAGATACTAATAACAGACGTAAGCCGGGAGTTAAAGAAAGAAACAGAACTAACTTTTTTATTTTCAGCCATCAGACTCTCACTTATTAACGTTAAATAAATTAAGGAGATGCGTACAGAGAACACACCTCCCAATTTTCTTGCAAAAGAACGAATAAAATAAGTAAGCCGAAAGGGTTTTAGAATATTTAACCTCTACAACTCTAACAAAGGCTATTCGTACATATACAATGATAAAAAAGAAGACCGCCGGAACTGAGTATTCCTAGCGGCCTTCCCCAACATTAAAGACTCAAGGGTTAGTTTCTTAAAATAAGGTTGTTAGCGAACGTTTACTTTCACTGTTATACGCTTGCCATTCTCGTTGATCTCTATCAGATAGATTCCTGTCGATACCGGGATACGGGTAGTTCCGATAATTGAGTCGCCATATAGGCTAACTCCAGTCACCGCTATGATACGGATCGAGATTGGACGGGCCGGATGAACGGTTATAGCACCTCGCTCGCAATAGATTTGATGATCGTTGATGATTTGCTCGATACCTACCGTACCGGAGACAGTTACCACACAAGACGCCGTCTTGTTTCCATCATCGGTAGCCACAGTAATCTTGCAGGTACCGATTTTCAGCGCGGTAACGACACCATCCGCGTCAACAGTAGCCACCGTCTCGTCGCTGCTGCTCCAAGAGACGGTTTTCATAGTGGCGTTATTAGGGGTAACTTTCGCTTGCAAGGCAAAAGATTCACCTACGGCCAATGCCTTGGACGTGATATTCAAAGAAACTCCCGTAACAGCCACATCTGTTCCCGGAGGTGTAGAAACCGGCTTGAACTCTGCCATAATAGCCAAGGACTTATCGACTTCAATCTCTACAGGCGAAGTCGTATACTTCTCTTCGCCTATTTGAATAACGGCCAATTCATAATCCGGATTGGCTTCCGCCTCAATGGTTAGCTTAGTCGCTTTCGCCACAGCGGTTCCACTCGTTATCTCGCTCTTCTCGCCCTCACCCTTCAACATATAGACTTTCAAAGAACCATTTTCCGGTTGAGCGAACGTGACAATTAACGCATCCGAACTTTTCACCGTAACCTCCGCTTCCGTAGTCGCATCCTCATAATTCGGATCATACGACGTGAAGATCACTTCCTTTTTCTGGCTATTGCCGGGTTTCAATATAGCTGACGCGTCAGCCCATTCAAATTTACCGGATATGGTAGTCCCATCGGCACCTTTCGCAACACCACCGGATAATAGGGATTCCGACAAGGACTGACCTTCCGTGATCGTAGATGCGGTAGGAGCCACTACCTTTACGACCTTCGCTTTCTTTATCACTAATTTCTTGGTTGCCTCGAAAGATCGCCAGTTCTCATCCCCGGTACGTGTTACAGTCACAAGATAAGTACCTGCGTTCAATGGGGTAGCAACCGATCCATCCGTATTTGAATATTTAATATTTACATCTGTCGGATAACTACCGCTCAAAATGTCTTTCAATTCCACAAGCCTTACGGAACCATTATAAACAAACTCCAAATCTGAAGGGTTCGCCGTTATTTTAGGTTTATCCACAAAATTCGGGGTGTATGTCGCATCAGCCGCCAAAGTAACCGTTATCTCTGGTTTCTTTCTATCGGCGCTTGAGACATTATCACTCCAAGAATCAAAACGCTGATTCTCGCTAGGAGCTACCGCTCGCAACTTTAAAACCGTATTCTCCGGAACTTCCGAATAATCGCTAATAACCAAGCCTCCATTCGTAACCTCCGTATTTGAGGTACTTAAAGAAATTAATGTTTTTACTTCACCAACCGGCATTGAATAATCTACCGATTCATAATTACTCTTGTCAAGTGGGGTAAAGCGCAGAATATTTACCTGATCCTTTGTCGGGCTTCCAGTCACGTTCGCACGAAGCGCCGATTTTTGTGTAGAAGGATTCCATTCCACATCCTCGAAGTCTTGAGTAAGTTTAGCATCAACCTTTTCATAATTATCCCCTCCTATAGTCGGTACTTCCAGCAATGCCATACCAGCCTTCTTGATAATCAGCTCGGCAGTTACATCCACGGCTTTAAATAAATCATCCTCGCCACGGGTAATCCGAACTTTATAAGTTCCGGCCGATTTAGGATTCTCTGTCATTTCTACCCCACTCCGGGAATATGCGACCTTAAAGTCCAAACCGGAATAGCCCGTAATCTTAACCTCGAAATTCCGGTATTGCTTATTATAGACTACCGTTTGCGTCGTCTTATCAATCAGCGAGGCCAAATCTTTCTTCTCCACATAATTAGCGGTAACAACCATAGGGCCGGAAACGGTGAATACATCTCCATCCTTGATCTCGGAAGAGTTCACCATCATATTCATAAAACGATATCCCGTTTCCGTCTCAACAGAAGCGGTCAATTGAGTCATATAAGGAACCTTAGAACCGGAAGCCACCTCTTTACCGGCCTTATCTTTCAATACGACTTTACCCGCATTAGGGATATTCAACGCCGAGGTTATTTGATATTTCACCAATTGGAAACTTGCGCTCACCGTAACATCTCCGGTCCCAACCATAAATGAGCCATCAGCCTCATTATAATTCGCGCCTTCCACTTTCACGGATGCCAGCTCATAGCCATAATCCGCATTTCCTATCACCTTCACTTTCACACCTTCAGAGATAGCCTCACCGGGAGTAACAGGCGCCTTCGTATCCACCTCGATCAGATTAACGCTACCATTCTTCAACTCCCCAACCTTGACCAAATGTTTATCCGGTTCTTTTTGCAGGAAATCGGCCGATATATCAGCGGCTTGTGTCAAAGTATAAGAACCGTTATTCACCAAAGCCCCATTCACCTTCACGGACTGAACCATATAGCCCGCATCCGGAGTCGCCGTGATAGTCAATAAGGTTCCCTGCAAAAACTCAGCACCATTCTTCACCTCCACGCCATTCGCGAAGACCTTCAAGGAACCATTCATCGGATCCGTAAACGTCACGCCATAAAGGACTGGATCAAAACGGGCTACGATATCCAAGTTCGCATTCGCTTGCAACTCCCGTGTAGCCGATGTATTCCCATCACTCCAGCCGGCAAACCGGTAATTCTTATCCGCGACGGCTGTCGCTTTCAAAACCGAGCCTCTCGCATATTTATCATTTGCGGTACGCCCCTCCAAGATGACAGTACCGAAATTACTGGCGGTAACATTCATAGAATAAACAGGAATTACGTTCAAGGTTATAAACGTATCTTTAGCCGCATAGTGAACAGGATCATTCGGTTCGAATATCAAGTCGTACTTTTTCTTATCCGGAGAAGCGATCTCGTTCGGAGCTTTCCAGATAAATGATCCGGAAGAAGTACCATCGATCAAGGTACACGCCGATAAAGCCTGTCCTTCCTCAATACGACCCGGAGTAGGTAACACCAAACTCTCCACCTCTTTCTTACTCTCCACCACTAACGTAACCGTATCAGAGAGGCTACGGTATGTCAAGTCCTCCGCACGGCTCAAACGGGCCTTATAAGAACCCACGGCCAGCGTGGAAGGCAATGTCGTAACCCAAGCCTTACCGCTCAATTGATATTCGATCTTGATGTCCCCGACAGCGCTTGTTACCGTGACCGGCTTGATGGAGCCGACCGTCTGGACAAGGTTGTTAGCCACGAACCTCACCGTATCTTTGGAGACGAACGCAAAGGTATAGCTATCGCCACTCGTCAGACTAGGAGTCGTGTACGTGTAAGAGGTATTTCCATTGGCATACGTTCCCTTGATCTTCGAGATATCCACGTCCGAAGAGGCTTGCTTAATAGCCCCTAGCCTATAGTTGGCATTCGATACGATCGAGAAAATGACGGGCTTACCGTAAGCGATCTCACCACCGCTCATGATGTCCTTGTTGTCCATCTTGGCGGTAACCGTACCCTGTCCACCATCGACAGCGTAAGCCAAGGTATTGGCATTACGGATCGTAAACGTTTTAGAGGAATCCTCTAATGCGGCATACTCCATGGTCTCCGGACTAAATAAGACGATCTTATAAGCTCCGACTATCTGCGGTAACGTGGAAGTCTCCGAACCATCGGCCGCACGATATCGAACCACTTGTCCCGCTATTTCCGGCGTAAACTTAATAACCGGCAAATTCTTCCCGGCCACGATCTCGTCTTTTGTCGCCGAAGAACCTGTTACACTCACGGAAATCGTTTTCTTCGCAGCGAAACCTACCGACAAGGTTGTAGAGGCGGTTAACGAGGCGGTCGTATAGGTATAAGAGATGGTGTTATCCTTGTTAAGCGCACCTTTTGGCAAGGCTGATACCGCGGTTCCATTCACAACAATCTTATTCAATAGAAATCCGGGGTTAGCGATAATTGTAAATACGGCAGGTTGCCCGTTAATGATCTCGCTACCGCTTGCCATGTCCGTAGAGCCCATCTTGGCGGTAACCGTACCTTGTCCGGCCGTTTCCACGTTATAATTTAATACATTCGCTTTAGATACCGTAAACTTCATGTTCTCATCCTTCAAGGCGGCATATTCCGCAGTCTCGGGACTGGTCGCGACGATCGTGTAAACACCATCCGCCGCAGGAAGTTTATCGGATAAAGCTCCGGAAGCGTTCTTATATTGAACCTTCTGCCCCGCTATCGTATTGGGGGTAAATGTGATAACCGGAAGATTCTTACCAGCCAAAACCTCATCCTTCGTGGCAGATAATGGATTGGCTGTTACAGATACGGTTTTCTTCGCGGCAAATCGCACGTCAATAACCGTAGAAGCGGTCAACGCCGATGTCGTATAATCCGCGTAGGAAGTCTCATTCGTAGAAGAATTAAAAGTTCCTTTCGGCAAAGTCACCTCATTATTATCTACGGTAAGTTTGCTCAACACATAACCGGGCTTGGAGGTAATATTCAATACGGCTGGCTTATTATAAACGATCTCACCATCACTAGCGATAGTGGAGCCATCCATAGAAGCGGTTACAGATCCTTGCGCCTCCTCAAACGAGTAGGAAAGCGTATGGGGCGGTTGTACCTTGAATAGAATCTCCTTGTTTATGGCGGCTTGCGTATCAGTCTCCGACTTGGTTACGACAACATAATAAAGTCCAGCCTTTTCGGGTAGCTCATCCGTCAAAGCAGCAGAGCCATCCTCCCTGTATTGTACTTTATACCCCGTAATAACCGGGTCAAAAGTAACCTTGGGCAAATTCACCTTCGCCCTTATCTCATCCAAGGTGGCATACTCAGGAGAGATCGTGACCGTCACCTGCTCTTTTGCCTTGAACACCGCCTTGATTTCCGTACTACCGGTTAAAGCGGTGGAAGTATAGGAATAAGTGGTCGTATTATCATTTTGAAAAGTACCGCTCGGCAACGTGCCAATAGTAGCCGTATTCATCGTTATATCCGACAGGACATATCCGGGCTTCGCCGTGATCGTGAAAACGGGTTTACTATTATATGCCACCTTGGAACCTGTGGCTACCGTACTGGTTATGGTTCCTTGATCCGTATTCGCCGAGCTATAATTCAATGTCACCTTGAACGTCGGAAGATCCGGGGCGGAACGTAAATCTGAATCTTGCGCATGTACCTGTGCCATCGCGATGACAGCAAGGAATATCGCTAATATACTCTTTTTCATGTTTATCTTTGTTTTAATCGTTATTTAACCCTTACTAATTGACCGTTCACGGCATAGATGCCCGAAGAAACCATGATCCGCTGTCCGTCCGTAACCTCGCCACGATAAGCGACCTTGCCATTCATTCCGATGATCACCACGTCCATAGGCTCCGGCGTGTGGATCACGATAGCGCCACGATCGGTAGTCACGTAATAACCATCTACCGGCTCGATCGTCTGGTTGCCCGTAACCACGCCATCTCCGATACGTAAAGAGCGAAGCGTACTCAATGTCTTGGCGTCTGTCAAGACAAAGCTTTGGAAAGGCTTGATCTCCGGGTTTGCCTCTTGCTCGAAAGAGGTTCCATCCGCTGTCAATATATAAGCAGATTGTTTCAAGGTAATCGTAAATGTATTCGGATTCGAGCACATCAAGAAAGTACCTGTTTCAGTTGGAGCGGCAGGTTCTTCCAAGGTCTTGAATTCAAAAGCTCCTTCGGAAGAGATCGTATAGGTATCGCCATTAGCCGCCCAAAGACCAGCCATGCCAAAAGCACTCTCATCCACCACAAACTCCGGAGTCTTATTATCCTTCAGCCTAGCGAACCAGATACCATTATCAACATTTTGAGCACTTGGAGCCGAGATCTCCTCCTCCGTAGAGTTCTTGATCACGGCAGAGGTAAATGGCATTCCTAACGCCTTCCATCCCGTAGCAGACAAAAGTGGAGCGAAACGAAGAGACCGAGCCGTCAACTTCCCTTCCGTAGCGGTAAATACCACTTGTGCATCCTCTTCCATCATCACTGTATCTAAAGCCATAGGCACTGAGACAGTCAGTGTCGCTCCATTTAGAATATTCACCTGCCGATCTTGAAAAGATGTCGCCCACGTAGTATCACTTTTTATGTCAATGGCTACTACACATTCTTTTATAGAAAATGACTGCGCACCTTGATTCAACCAATAAACCCTTTTAAATGGATTAGCAATAGCATATGCTTTAGCTGTATTTTCCTCTATCACTAAACGACCATCCTTGCAATTAAAAATAACACCATCCGGGATCGTATAAGGCTCCCATGTGTCCACATCCGGAAAGAAATTAGGCTTTGCCGCATTTAAAGAATTAAGCGTTTCTGCCATAGTCGTATCAGGAATCAGTATTATATCTCCCGCATAGGCAATGCCTTCATGGTAATATGTACTCCCATACAATTCTCCAAAATCGATTGCTGTTACTATAGAGACCGCTGCATTCCTAAATGAACCATCCGGTTTATTAATAATCACACAAGGCTTCCCGTTTTGGTCTTGAAATTGCACATCAGTGCCTTCCACCATGATTACATTATTATATTCATCAGGATTCATACCATAACCCACTATAGTTGGGTTCTTTATGTTATCAGTAGTTGAGACAATTGTTTTTCCTTTCAATATAATCTTATTATCACAAGGAGTAGGAGTAAAACTACCATTTATTTTAATCGGAGTCATTGCCATTGTCTCTTGTTCATCAAACTTATTCCCGATATAAGAATCTTCAATCACAATCTCGTTATTGGAAGCTCCCACTGTAGAATTATTTGTTGATATCGCTATAGCCGCAAAACTATCGGAAACACCCTTATTTTTTGTCTTACCAGTTAAGGTACTCCCTCCCGAAACATGAACGTTCATATCTGAGGTCTCATACAAATAGAGAGCACCATATCCTACGATGTTCGATTTATTCTTTATTGTCAATTTTTGATCGCCGGCGTTATTAGCATAAATACAATAATGGTTATTTAGCAAGATTGTCGTACTATCTACCGTCACTGGCGTTTTTTTATGGTGAATATATACACCAAATTGATTCGAACCGTTCACCTGTCCCTCAATCTTTGTATTAACAAGAGAGACATCCGTCAGTTCTCCATCAATAAGAACTCCAGATTGTGCGTTAGCCGCCAAATTTATTGTAGTATTTTCAACACGTACAGTCCCCTTTGCCGTTGCTCCCAGAAGAATCGCATTTTGTAATGCTTCCGCAGGATTTGGGTTCTTACGATCACCATAGCCTTGTGTATTATTATTCATAATACAATTATCTATCAACAAATCCGCATTACCGGTTACCTCTATAATTGGAGTACATTTTCCAGAGGTAACTTTCGTTGGCGTATAATCGATACTCAATCCTTTTATTTTAACATCGGTAGCAGTATTATTGGCAGAGCCATTAACCAAGATCGCACCTTCTATAATAGTCTTGTCCTGCCCAGCTCCTTGAATTGTGATAGATTTATCTAATGGTAGAGTCATTGGTAAAGTATATTCTCCTTCCGGGAAAACGATACGATTTTGATCTGTCAAATCTACCTCAGAAAGTAGACCAGATATATCGCAAGCCGCATTACGTAATGAACCATCTTGGTTGAATACAGTAATCGCTGATTTCTCATCCGCGATCTGGTACTTAACCGTATTGTCGCAATTAAAAGTATTCGTTTTATAATCCTGTATCAAAACCCCTACATTATTTTTATTCACTTTCAGTACAGAGCCCTCACCAATATTAAATGTATTACCCGTACTACGAACAGAAATAGGATATTGCAGAGCTGTACTTTCCATAAAAGCAAACAAATTAGTATTTTTTATATCAAAGGAATTGTTAATCGCATTGTCTTCTTCATCTTTATTTAATACAATCGTAGCAAAATCATTTGATCCTTTAAGTTGATAGTTATGAGACTCCAATGTTGAATTAGCTATCTTAAACTTATTATTAGATGACCAAATATTGAGTGCCGCCCATGAATCTATTTTTGAATCTACAATTGAAATCGAAAGATTATCATTTAGCGCTGTTACATTTATTGCATAATAAAATCCTTTGATAGTACTATTATTTTTCATTTCTATGGACGATCCATTCATATTTGAGAAACTTATTCCTCTACTATAAGTACCATTCTTCGGATATACCGCAGAAAGAATATGAGAATTATCCAATACAATAGTATTTTTCACCTTAGTCGTATTTCCAAACGAAGAGAACCCTCGATTGTAAGACCCTTCTAAATAAATACAAGAATTCGTAAGAGATACATTCACATTATCACAAATACTATTAGAATCATAGCTTTTTCCCAGATTAACAATGCCCATAGAACTTTTACCCCAACCATCACCACTACCTGCTGTTAGTTGATGAAGATGGACCCCAGACAAATTCAAATTCACATTCTTAGACATCACATTAATAAGGCCTTGGCTTAATGTTGTACCTTTTGTAATCTGTAAATTCCGCAAATTGACATTGATTACGCTCTCTTCCTCATCCCGTTGAATATCTAGCTGCCCTTCTATAATACAATTTGTCGAATCACTGCCAATAATTGTAATAGACTTTGGAATAACGATAGGTGAAACTTGGGGATAAATTCCCTCTGCCACACGAATGGTAGCCCCATCTGCGGCTTTTTCAATCGCTTTCGCAATTGTAGCCAAAGGAGCTTCTACACCACCTCCGTTACCATCAGAACCCGAAGTGCTGACATACAAATCCGTCTGTCCCCACCCCACACTCGTTGCCACCATAAACACGGCGAACAAGAAAAGTAGTCTTCTTTTCATACGATTAATTTTTATAAGTTAGTAATATTCAATTATTTAAAACATTCACCCTATATTCATAAACTCTGTAGTTTTCTGCATATCAGTCTTCTCATAATCATCATTTACAAGCAGTTATGCGAAATCATCGGTTATAAAACGACTAGTCTAAACGATCATTTTATTCTGGCGTTTTATTGAATTCAACGCATAAGCGTCCATATTTACGTTTATGCGTTGATAATCAATTTTTAAAAGTTTCTCTGGATTTTGTTTTATTCAAAAATATAGCCTATCTTTAACGCCTAGAATAAACGATCGTTTAGACTAGGCGTTTTTATCTATTACAGAATACTTATAGATCAAATATTTTTACGTAAACAAAATTTTCTACCATAAAAGCTTAATATCATCACAAGCTATAAGATTCTCTTCTTAAAGCATGTGGAATAGCATGACTAACCAAATATCAGACTGCAACTATACATAATGGAGATAAAAGGAATTCTACAATATTGATTTTATGAAAACATCTGCAATATCTACCACTACGCCATGTATGCTTTATAAATCAAAGCATTACATATAGGTTGTAGATAGCCTGACATCTACAATTATCATTCAACATCTACCACTTATACTTGACATTGATACTTTTTCTTTGCATTGGATGAGAATACGTGTTATTTTTGAAAGACATGGGCAAAGCGATAGGGTTAATAAGAGTTTCCCTTAGGGGAACAAAGAGTTTCGTTAGTTGAAACAATATATTTTAATGTAACTACTTGAAGATAAAGTAAATATAGAGAGTTTAAAAGATGCAGGTAACGATTTGGTGATAGAAGTCTTGCTTCGGGTTACACTGCTTTGCATAGTTTCAAATAACTATGCATACAAATGTATGCCAATATTTAGAATATAGCAAAATATACTGCCATTTATTTTTGTATAAATCTGATTATTAACATATTAATCATTTAAGGCATAACTTATTGATGCCTACTTGTTATAGAATAGCCTGGAACAGTGCCTTCCGGCTATTTTTTTGTCCCAAATTGGCGTTTTCTGTCTTTTTTTGGCGGT
>OHGH01001031.1_pt1 | contig 11229 bp, 11 predicted proteins | sample 1567801 | NCBI WGS metagenome assembly OHGH01 (sample SAMEA3879519, study PRJEB24766) | human gut metagenome | biome: human-associated habitat; feature: feces | place: USA | collected 1985/1987
GATATCTCACTACCATGATCAGATGATAGTACATCAGATATACTGAATGCACATTATGATTTATTTTTCCTTTTCTACTGACTCTATTATACCATGGATTGCATTATTGAACAAGTGTTCTCTTTTTATTTTTACGCAATTCATCTCCCACCTGCAGAGGAAGGAGAATTCTTGCTATATTATGTTAAAATTTCTATTTTGTGTTGTTTTTTGTGTACTGGGCTTAGTTGAACATATCCTTCAGACGTTTGAAGAAGCCCTTGCGCTTTTCGTAGTTATCCTCTTTCAGGGTGCCCTCAAACTTCTTCAGTGCATCACGCTGGATCTTGGAGAGCTTTTTGGGGATCTCCACCTCGCACTTGACGTACATATCGCCCCGGCCGCGGCCGTTCAGGTACTGGATGCCCTTGCCCCGCAGACGGAAGGTGGTGCCGCTCTGGGTGCCCTCCGGCACTTCATACTCCACCTTGCCGTCAATGGAAGGCACCGTGATCCGGTCGCCCAGCACAGCCTGGCTGTAGGTGATGGGCACCGTGACCCACACATCATAGCCGTCCCGCTCAAACAGCGGGTCCGGACGGACGGTGACCATCACGATCACATCCCCAGCGGGGCCGCCGTTGGTGCCGGCATCGCCCATGCCCCGCAGTGCAAAGCTCTGGTCATCATCAATGCCCATGGGAATGGTGACTTCCAGGGTCTTTTTGGTGGCCACCCGGCCGCTGCCGTGGCAGCTCTTGCAGGGGTCCTTTACCAGCTTGCCCTTACCGCCGCACCGGGCGCAGGGCTGCTGGGTCTGCATCACGCCAAAGGGGGTGCGCTGCTGGCGCAGCACAAAGCCCCGGCCGCCGCAGTCCGGACAGGTCTCCGGGCTGGTGCCTGCTGCACAGCCGCTGCCATGGCACTCGGCGCACTCCTGCTGGCGGGTGATGGTGATGTTCTTTTTGCAGCCGTGCACCGCCTCGTCAAAGCTCAGGGTAATGCGCACCCGCAGATCCTGGCCTTTGCGGGGGCCGTTGGGGTTAGCCGAACGGCTGCCGCCAAAGCCGCCGAAACCGCCGCCAAAGATATCCCCAAACAGGTCTCCCAGGTCCACGCCGTCGGCGCCAAAACCGCCAAAGCCGCCGGGGCCGCCGCCGTTCTGGGCTGCATAGGTGGGGTCCACCCCGGCAAAGCCATACTGGTCGTACAGCTGGCGCTTCTTTGGGTCGGACAAAACCTCGTTGGCCTCGTTGATCTCCTTGAACATCTCCTCGGCTTTTTTATCGCCGGGGTTATAGTCCGGGTGGTACTTCATGGCCAGCTTGCGGTACGCCTTTTTGATCTCAGCGTCCGTAGCGGTCTTGGATACCCCCAGCACCTCGTAATAATCGCGTTTTTCCTGTGCCATATCCACTCACCTCTCGGGAAAGTCCTTCTCCGTGAAAAGCCCCTTCCCCGTGTGCGAGAGGGGCGCATCTGTAAAGCCAGCAAAGGCCGCCCCGGCATTGGCCAAGGCCAAACCGGAGCGGCTTCGCTTGCTTTTGTCAGCCGAGGCCCGCCGGTTTGGGCCGGGCGCAGGGCTGTTTGATTTTTAAGTTATCAGACTTCCTTGAAGTCTGCATCCACCACGCCGTCATCCGGCTTCTGCTGAGCGGATGCGTCGGGGCCGGGCTGTGCACCGGCAGCAGCCTGCTGGGCAGCAGCGGCAGCCTGGTACATCTTCTCGAACACCTGGCTCAGAGCCTCCTGCTTTGCCTTGATGTCGTCGGTGGAGCCGGACTGCACGGCGGTCTTCAGGTCGGCCAGCTTTGCCTCAGCCTCGCTCTTGACGTCGGCGGGCAGCTTATCGCCGTTCTCCTTCAGCATCTTCTCGGTCTGGAACACCATCTGGTCTGCACCGTTGCGGATGTCCACTTCCTCACGCTTCTTCTTGTCATCGGCAGCAAACTGCTCGGCCTCCTTGACGGCCTTGTCGATGTCGTCCTTGGACATATTGGTAGAAGCGGTGATGGTGATGTTCTGCTCCTTGCCGGTGCCCAGGTCCTTGGCGCTGACCTTCACGATGCCGTTGGCGTCGATATCAAAGGTGACCTCGATCTGGGGCACGCCACGGGGAGCCGGAGCAATGCCGTCCAGGTGGAACACACCCAGGCTCTTGTTATCGCGGGCAAACTCACGCTCGCCCTGCAGCACGTTGATCTCGACCGAGGGCTGGTTGTCCGCAGCGGTGGAGAACACCTGGCTCTTGTGGGTGGGGATGGTGGTGTTGCGCTCGATGATCTTGGTGCACACGCCGCCCAGGGTCTCGATGCCCAGGCTCAGCGGGGTAACGTCCAGCAGCAGCAGGCCCTTGACGTCGCCCTGCAGCACGCCGCCCTGGATGGCAGCGCCCACAGCCACGCACTCGTCGGGGTTGATGCCCTTGAAGGGCTCGCAATTCAGCTCCTTCTTGACGGCGTCGTAAACAGCGGGGATACGGGTGGAGCCGCCCACCATCAGAACCTTCTTCAGGTCAGAGGGACGCAGGCCGGCATCAGCCAGAGCCTTGCGCACGGGGGTCATGGTGCGGTCCACCAGATCGGCGGTCAGCTCGTTGAACTTTGCACGGGTCAGGGTCATATCCAGGTGCTTGGGGCCGGTAGCGTCAGCGGTGATGAAGGGCAGGTTGATCTGGCTGCTCATAGCGCTGGACAGCTCGATCTTTGCCTTCTCGGCAGCCTCCTTCAGGCGCTGGGCAGCCATCTTGTCCTTGCGCAGGTCAATGCCGTTCTCGGTCTGGAAAGCGTTGGCCATCCAGTCGATAATGCGCTGGTCAAAGTCGTCGCCGCCCAGGCGGGTATCGCCGTTGGTAGCCAGGACCTCGGTCACGCCGTCGCCCATCTCGATGATGGACACGTCGAAGGTGCCGCCGCCCAGGTCGTAGACCATGATCTTCTGGTCATCCTCTTTGTCGATGCCGTAAGCCAGAGCTGCGGCAGTGGGCTCGTTGATGATACGCTTGACGGTCAGGCCTGCAATGGTGCCTGCGTCCTTGGTGGCCTGGCGCTGGCTGTCGTTGAAGTAAGCCGGCACGGTGATGACAGCCTCGGTGACGGTCTCGCCCAGGTAAGCCTCGGCATCCGCCTTCAGCTTCTGCAGGATCATAGCGCTGACCTGCTGGGGGGTGTAGGCCTTGCCGTTCAGGGTGACCTTGTTATCGGTGCCCATCTCACGCTTGATGGAGGAGATGGTGTTCTCCGGGTTCGTAATGGCCTGGCGCTTTGCCACCTGGCCAACCAGACGGTCGCCGGTCTTGGTGAAGCCCACCACAGACGGGGTGGTGCGGGCGCCTTCCGAGTTTGCAATAACGACAGGCTCGCCGCCTTCCATCACGGCGACGCAGCTATTGGTGGTGCCAAGGTCGATACCAATGATCTTGCTCATAATAAAATCTCCTCTCGCTGATAAAACGATGAATCTTTATATACTTAAACGGTTGTATTTATCAAGACCCCGGAAAAAGGGGGGTACGGCTTGCTCAGCCAGCCACCACGACAGTGGCATGGCGGACGATCTTATCGCCCATCTGGTAGCCCTTCTGGTAAACGGTCACCACGGTGCCGCTCTCCTGGCCATCCTCTGCGGGCACCTGCTGCACCGCATTCATGAAGTTGGGGTCAAAGGGCTGGCCCAGGGTGGGGATCTCCTGGATGTTCAGCGCGGCCAGTGCTTTGGCTGCTTTGTCCAGGGTCATGGTCACGCCCTTCTTGTAGCTCTCGTCGGTGGTGGGGGCGTTGGCCGCCATCTCCAGCGTGTCCAGAATGGGCAGGATCTGATTGACAGCAAAGGAAACGCCGTCGTTGAATTTCTGGTCTGCCTCACGGGTGGAGCGCTTGCGGTAGTTGTCGTACTCCGCTGCCATGCGCAGCAGCTGGTCCTTTGCCTTTGCAGCGGTCTGCTCGGCTGTTTCCAGCTGGGCTTTGATGGCGTCCAGTTCCCGGGCCTTTTTGTTGAACCAGCCGTCCTTCTTCTTCCCGTCGTCCTTTGCCTGCTCGGCAGGTTCGGTCTCAGGGGCAGCGGACTGGGTCTCCGGCTCGGACACCGGCTCGGCAGCCGGCTCCACAGTGGGCTCCTGCTGGGCCTTGTTCAAATCTTCGCTCATACCAGATCCTCCTTGTTATAGGGTGCAGCCCGCCGGGGTACGGCAGCCTGCGGGGTGTCTTTTCGTTTGCCGCTCATGCCCTCGCCCAGCTCGTCGGCAAAGGCGTGCAGCAGGGGCACCAGCTTTTGGAAGGGCATCCGGGTGGGGCCGATCAATGCAATGGAGCCCCACAGTCCGCCGCCCACCAGGTAACGGTCGCTTACGATGCATAATCCGGGGATCTGCGGCTCGATGTCCTCTCCCAGAAGGATGCATCCCTCCTGTCCGGCAGGGGGTGCGATCAGCTGGGCGGCCTGGGTGTCGTCGTTCAGCAGTGTGAGGATATCCCCCACCTTGCCCTCCAGCTGCGGCCAGTCCAGCAGGTACTGCTCGCCCCCCAGAAACACATGGGGCTGTGCGCAATCCTGCAAGATCGCCGCTGCCGCCGAGACCACCGGCACCAGCTCCGGACGGATCTGGCTGCAAAGCTCACTGAGCATCCGCCGGTTCAGATCCACCGGGGCCACAAAGGTCAGGTGCTGGTTCAGCACCGCCGCCAGCGCAGCGGCATTGTCCCGGGAAAGTCCGGTGCGGACCCGGGCCACCCGGGTGCGGACGTATCCGGCGGTAGTCACCGCCAGCACAGCCGCCGCACTGCGGCCCACCTGCACCACCTCAAAATGAGAGATGCACAGGTCCTCGGCGCAGGGGGTGCTTACCGCAGCCGTGCAGCCGCTGATAGCGGCCAGCGCCTTGGCAGCGCCCTGGGCCAGTTTTTCCGGCTCATGATCCAAACTGGCAAACACCGCATCCACCCGGGCACGGGTGACACGGTCCAGCGGCTCATTGGCCGAAAGCAGATTGTCCAGATAATAGCGGTAGCCCTTTGCGCTGGGCACCCGGCCCGCGCTGGTGTGGGGCTGCTCCAAAAGGCCAAGCTTAGTAAGTGCGGCCATCTCATTGCGCAGCGTTGCGCTGGATACCGCCATGTCGAAGTAGTTGGCCAGGACGCTGCTGCCCACAGGCTCCCCTTCGAGGCCGTACAGAGCTACGATCGCCTGCAGCACACGCTGCTTCCGTGCATCCATCGTCACTCGGTCCGCCTCCCTTGCGTTGTTTTGAAGTGTTTAGCACTCGTTGTTCCTGAGTGCTAAGACCATTATAGCCAAATTTCCCGGCCTGTCAAGAGGCTGGGAAAAAAGTTTTAAAAGATTCATAAATCTGTCATAAAGGGGTTGCCGCAAGGGGGTGGAGCAGGTGCAAAGCGGAATCGACCCTCTCCGTCACGGCTTCGCCGTGCCACCTCTCCCGAAAGGGAGAGGCTTTGGCAAGGGCGTAAAGTTTACAGCTTACAGGTCAACTTCTTCTGTCGTTAACGAATGAGGACGAAACCTGCTGGTTCTGCCAAGGGCTCCACCTTCGGGGGAGCTGTCGCCGCAGGCGACTGAGAGGGTTCGTCCCAAAAGCACCTGCAAGGCAGAGAGGGTTTCTCTCTGCCGCTATCCGCCCACTGAGAAAACCCAAAAGCCCCGCCCCTGGAAAGACCCAGGGGCGGGGCTTTATGCGTTCAGTACCTTATCGCTCAAACATTCTTCAGCGGGTAGGTGATGATCTTCTTGGGGCACTTTGCCACGCAGGTGCCGCAGCCGGTGCACTTATCGTAATCGATGCGTGCCACATTGTCCACCACATGGATGGCATCCTCCGGGCAGTTGCGCTGGCACAGACCGCAGGCGATGCAGGCGGTCGTGCAGGCCTTCATAGCCACAGGGCCCTTATCCTGGTTGGAGCAGAGCACCACCGGCTTCTCCGGGCCAGCCGTGTTGATCTGGATCACCTGCTTGGGGCAGACGTTGGCGCAGGCGCCGCAGCCGGTGCACTTCTCCTTATCCACCTTAGCCACACCGTCCACAATGTGGATGGCATCGAACTTACACACCTTGGTGCAGTCGCCCAGACCGATGCAGGCAAAAGCGCAGGTCTTGGGGCCGCCGTACAGTGCAGCCGCAGCTGCACAAGTCTGGATGCCCTTGTACTCATAGCTGGGCTTGCAGTGCTCAGAGTTGCCCTGGCACTGCACCACAGCCTTTTTGACCACAGCGGTAGCGTCGCCGCCCATGATCTTGGCAATGGCTGCCGTAGCAGCCGGGCCGCCGGGTGCGCACTTATCGCAGGGGACGCCGTCCATGACCACAGCCTTTGCGTAATCCGCACAGCCGGCATAGCCGCAGCCGCCGCAGTTTGCGCCGGCCAGGCAGGCGTTGACTTCCTCGATACGGGGATCTTCTTCCACAGCCATGAACTTGGCGGCTGCCACCAGGATAACTGCGCCTACAGCGCCCACAACGGTGCAGAGGATCGCAGCGGATACAATACTCATAATCCCGTTTCCTCCCTTACAGCGTCACATTGAACAGGTTTTCGACGATGCCGCCGAAGCCCATGAAGGACAGGCTGGTGATAGCTGCTGCCACCAGGGTGATGGGCAGGCCCTTGAAGGGAGCCGGTGCATCACACACCTCCACACGCTTGCGCACGCCGCTGAACAGGCACATGGCCAGCATAAAGCCGACACCTGCACCCACAGCGCAGACCAGTGCCTCGATGTAGGCCAGGCCAAAGCCCAGGGTCTCCACATCGGCGCCGTAGTCGCCCACCACCAGGATGGTGACAGCCAGCACGCAGCAGTTGGTGGTGATCAGGGGCAGGTACACGCCCAGGGCGTTGTACAGCGAGACCACATATTTTTTCAGGAAGATCTCAATGAACTGGACCAGCACTGCAATGACCAGAATAAACACGATGGTCTGCAGGTAGCCCAGATCTGCCGGGTCCAGGATAAAGATCTGGATGGGGAAGGTGACGGCCGTTGCCATGAACATGACAAAGATGACGGCGCCGGACATACCAATGGCGGAGTCCAGCTTCTTGGAAACGCCCAGGAACGGGCAGATACCATAGAACTTCATCAGCACATAGTTATTCACCAGGATCATGCTGAAGAAGATCGCAGCAAGTTTGACGATCATTCGTTATCCTCTCCTTCCTGCAGCTCCTTGAGGGGCTGGCAGCCGATCTGACGCTGCACGCGGGCATCCAGCTTGCCCTCCAGCCAGATGCAGCCAGCCATCAGCACGCCGTAGCAGAAGAATGCGCCGGGAGCCTGGGTCATGATGCTGATCTTGGCAAAGCTCTCGGGCAGGACCTGGAAGCCCAGCCAAGTGCCGCTGCCCAGCACCTCACGGACGGTAGCCATCAGCACAACGGTCAGGGTGTAGCCAAGGCCCATGCCCACACCGTCCAGAGCCGAGTCTACCACGGTGTTTTTGCAGGCAAACATCTCGGCACGGCCCAGAATGATGCAGTTGACGACGATCAGGGGCAAAAAGACGCCCAAAGCGTTGTACAGGTCCTCCATATAGGCGTGCATCACCATCTGCACGATGGTAACAAAACCTGCAATGATGACGATGTAGCACGGCAGGTGCACCTTAGCGGGGATCACGTTGCGCAGCAGCGAGATCAGAATGTTGGAGCACACCAGCACGAAGGTGAAAGCTGCACCCATGCCCAGCGCGCTGGACACGGAGGTGGTAACAGCCAGCACCGAGCAGGTGCCCAGCACCAGGCGCAGGACCGGGTTCTCTTTGATAATGCCATTGGTAAGGATGCTTACCTTGGACTTGTTTTCTTGTGCCATTGTTTACCAGCCTCCTTTATGCCAGCTCGTTGTAGCAGCTGATGCAGTCATTCATGGCGGCAAACAAAGCAGTGGACGAAACGGTAGCGCCAGTGTAGGCGTCATAGCCGTCGTTCATCACAATGTTCTGGGTGCCGTCCATGCCATCGAACTGTGCCAGGAAGTCCTCCTTGGCCACGTTGGTGCCAATGCCCTGGGTCTGGGTAGAGGCATCCACCCAGATGCCAGTCACCTTACCAGTGGTGTCGAAGCCCATGATGACACTCAGCATGCCGCCGTCAAAGCCCGGCTCACCGGCCTTGATCGCAATGCTGCCATCCTCTGCCTTGACCACACCCTGAACATTGGGGGTGGTGTAGCCGGACAGCTCTTCCAGGTCGGCTGCGTTCTCCACAGTGGGCATCACTTCCACATAAGCGGCCAGGGTAATGGCGCTCTCATTGGCCTTGATGACCGGCGCAGTGCAGGAATTGACGACCGCCAGCAGCAGGCTGACGACCAGCGAGATCACGCTCAGCACAACAATGGGCTTTACGGTGCTCTCCCATGTAGCCTTCTTCATTTGCCGGAAGCCTCCTTTGCAGGTTTTGCAGGTTTGACATACCCGTACGGGGTCTGGCGGGTGCGAAGGACACGCCCTCGGTGTAGCTGCCCCAGTAACGAATGGCAAAGGTCACAACGCCCAGTGCCACGCCGTAGACCAGCTTGCCCTTCAGAGTAAAGGGGCTGGTGACGTAGTCGGTAGCCATGAACACAGCGCCGAACAGCAGACCGCCGGACAGCACCTGCACCAGTGCGGTGTGCAGATCCCGGGTTGCGATCAGGTAGAACACAAACACGCTGCCTACATAGGAAGCGGGGATAGCGATGCTGATGGTCTTGGTAGCCACCAGGTACACCAGGCCCAGCAGGATCGCCAGGGCGCAGGTCTCACCCAGAACGCCGCCGTGGACACCCATAAACAGGTCCAGCAGGCTGAGCTTCGCCGGGTTTGCCGCAGCCAGCGGCGTAGCAGAGGACAGCTGGTCCACTGCTGCATCCGGGAACACCCATGCGTTCATCTCCGAAGCAAAGCTGACAAACAGCACGATGCGGCCCACCAGAGCGGGGTTGGCAAAGTTCATGCCGATGCCGCCAAACAGCTGCTTGACCACGATGATGGCCACAAAGTCGCCGATGAGCAGCTGGCCCAGGGGCATACCCACAGGCACGTTCAGTGCCAGGATGATGCCGGTGACCACCGCAGACAGATCCCCAATGGGGTTGGGACGCTTGAGCAGCTTGCAGTACAGCCACTCAAAGCCCACGCTGGCAGCCACCGAAACAGCGGTGACCAGCAGGGCACGCAGGCCAAAAATGATGGCAGAGGCCACCACACAGGGGCTCAGAGCCACGATCACATTGGCCATCAGGCCAGCAGTCGTCTCCTCAGAGCGCAGATGCGGGGAGGCCGAAACAATAAGCTTCGTATCCATTACTTATTGCCTCCTTTTTTGATTTCGTCGAGATAGTATTCCTTTGCCAGACTCATCATCTGGGTGCAGGGGCGCTTAGCCGGGCAGACGAAGGTGCAGGAACCGCAGTTGAAGCAGTAATCCACGTGCAGCTTTGCCAGCTCCTTCACGTCCCGTGCAGCATATGCGCCATTGACCTCCACCGGAGCCAGACCCATGGGGCAATACTCCACGCAGCGGCCGCAGCGGATGCAGGGCTGCACCGGGGCAGGCTGCGCAGCGGCATCGCTGAGCATGATCAGGCCAGAGGTGGTCTTGGTGGTGGGGTAGGACAGGTTCTCCACAGCGGGGCCCATCATGGCGCCGCCAGCCACCACCTTGCCCAGCACGACGCCAGCCTTGATGCCAGCGGCGTTCAGCACGTCCTCATAAGCAGTACCCACGGGGACCACCAGGTTCTGGGGTGCAGCGCAGGCATCGCCATCCACCGTAATGGTGCGCTCCACCACCGGCATACCGGTAGCCAGATATTTGCCCAGGCAGGACACAGAGGTGACGTTCATCACCACAGTGCCGACATCGGCGGGCAGACCGCCATGGGGCACCTCACGGCCCAGGCACTTCTCGATCAGGATCAGCTCTGCGCCGGTGCCGTACACGCTGGGCAGAGGCTTGACCTCGATATTCGGGATCTCCTTGGTCTTCTGGCACAGCAGGTCGATGCACTCCGGCTTATTGTTCTCAATGCCGATCATGCACTTGGGGATACCGGTATACTCCAGCACAGCCTGGATGCCGCGGACGATATCGTCGCTGCAGTTCAGCATCTCCTGGGTATCGCTGGTCAGCCACACCTCACACTCGGAGGCGTTGATCAGCAGGGTATCCACCGGGTTGTGAGGCTGCAGCTTCACATCGGTAGGGAAGCCAGCGCCGCCCAAACCGACAAGACCGCTCTCCCGCACTGCTGCTAGGAAGCTGGCTTTATCTGTGACGGTGGGCGGCGCAAGGTTCGGGTCTTTGGTCTGGTTGCCATCTGTCTGGATGACGACCGAATCACACATATGGCCATCGGCCAGGCGGAAAGTCTCCACCGCAGTCACCGTACCGGAGACGCTGGAGTGGATATTTGCCGAGACATTGCCGCTGGCTTCACCGATCTTCGTGCCCACAAAGACCTCGTCACCCTTTTTGACCAGGGTCTTTGCCGGAGCACCGATGTGCTGACTCATAAGGATGCGTACCTGCGCGGGCAGAGGCATCGGGACGGGCTTGCTTGCAGCGGTTGCTTTGTCATGCGGCGTATGCGCGCCAAGCGCCGCACGTTTCAGCTTGTTCAACATGGAATCAAAATCCCCCATTCTGAGTTGGATTGCCGTCGCCGCCCCCATGCAGACGCACAGAGCAGCGGCAGCAGCTGCCTAATATGATTATTGTATCATTTTGACGGGTGAAGTGCAACGACATGGGCGACAAAATGTTTTCCATTCCTAAATTTTCTTTGACGATTTTTGATGTTAGTATGTTCTAACCTCCCTATTTTTCCCTTTTTTCAGCCATAGAGCGCCTTGCAAATTGTATGCGGAACAGGTTTGCCTTTGGGGGCGGAATATGGTATACTGAAATCACTCCGCAAAGCGTCCCCCGTCTGCGGCCACATTAACAAGGAGGCTTACAAACGATGAAGGTTCTCAAAGCTCTGCTCACGGCGCTCACTGTACTGGCCGTCGGTCTGACCGGCGCGCTGCTGTTTTTGCACGACAAAAACGCCCCGCGCTATGTCCAGATCTACACGAATACCGACGAGCTGTAAGTTTACCGCACCAAAAGAGCGCACCGCCCCTCTCACCGGCTTCCCCGGGAGAGGGGCGTTTTTTCGTATCCAGGTGGTATTTCTGCTTTACAAAGGCGGGGAGGGACCCCTTCCGTCATTTCGCTTTGCGAAATGCCACTGCCCCTTTTTGTCGCCTGGC
>OHGH01001034.1_pt1 | contig 11199 bp, 10 predicted proteins | sample 1567801 | NCBI WGS metagenome assembly OHGH01 (sample SAMEA3879519, study PRJEB24766) | human gut metagenome | biome: human-associated habitat; feature: feces | place: USA | collected 1985/1987
TTCTCTATACTCTTCTTCTCGGCATTTCCCGCTGCACATCTTCCTGCGATCATGCCGCTGGACCAGGCAAACTGAAGATTGTAGCCACCGCAAATACCATCCACATCCAGGATCTCCCCTGCCAGATAAAGCCCCGGACAGATCTTTGACTCCATAGTAGTTCCATCCACCTCATTAGCATCTACACCGCCGCAGCACACCTGGGCATTGGCAAAAGGATTAACAGACATGACAACTGCTTCATATTCTTTTAATTCTTTGCGGATCTTTTCCAACTGTTTTCCAGTTAAAGAGCCACAGGACGTATTTGGATCAATGCCTGCCAGTTTCAAAAGAGCCTGGGCAAGTTTGCGGTTTAACATTCCTGTAAATAGTTCTTCTGCCGGTTTGTAAGCCAGCAAAAGGGCTCTTTTCTTTAAAAGCCGGAAACTTTCATTATCATCCCAGCCCGGCATAAAGTCCACATAAACTCTTACCTTTTTCTTTTCATCTAACGCCCTTGCGGCATAACGGCTTACCTGGAAGATAGGAATACCGGAAAGACCGTAATCTGTGATCTGCAGCTCTCCTCTGTCACTTGCCAGGGTAATACCGTCTGCCTGCAATCTCACTTCTGCTTCCGTGCGGATCCCTGCCATCTGTTTGTATAAATTTCCCTGACAGCGAAGCTGGACCAGAGCCGGAAGTGGCTTGATCACAGAATGTCCTAACTGTCTGGCATATTCGTAACCACTGCCATCTGAGCCTGTAGAAGGCGCTGCTTTGGAACCAGCCGCAAGGATCAGGGCATCTGTTTCTACCTTTCCCTGATCTGTATGTACAAGAAAGCCACCGTTTTTCTTTTTTTCGATCTTTTCGATCTGACAGGAAAGGAGGATACGGACTTTTAGTCTCTCTAATTCTGTCCTTAGCACATCTAAAACAGAAGCAGCCTGGTCGGAATTAGGATAAACGTAACCGTTTCTGTCTTTTGGAACGATCCCCAGTCCCATAAAGAGATCCAGCGTCTCTTTTACATCAAAGCCCCTTATTACCTGCATAGGAAAATCCTTCCTGCCGCAGCGGTAGCAGTCTTCTTCCATTTTGTAATTGGTAAGATTACACCTGCCGTTGCCTGTAGAAAGGATCTTTTTTCCCACGCGGTCCATATGTTCTATAACAGTCACTTCCGCCCCGTTTCGGGCTGCTCCTATAGCAGCCACCAGCCCGGACGCGCCACCGCCAATAATTCCTACTCTTTTCTTCATATTTTTTAACTCCTGTTTTAACTTGTATACGACTCCAGATAATGGTATACGTCCATCATATCTGAAAACCAGATGCCTTCCATCAGTCGGGCTCTTTCACTTTCCGGAAAATCAGTTACCGGAATATGGGTGTACAGACAGACGGTGCTTTTATCACTGCAAAATACAAGAAGGAAACCGGACTCACTGACGAGAAAATACCGGGAACTTACCGGAGTAATGCTCTCCTGGTTGGCAGCTGCCCTTCCTTCCATTTCATTCACACTTTCTGTTTCGATCACTGTATTAGGTACCGGCGCTTCTTCCCTCATCTGGTAACGTGCCGCCCCGTAGATCACAAGAACCGATACTACAGCTGATATACTGAACAGTCCCAGGGCAAATAAAAAATGTTTCATGGATACTACCTCCTGTATCAAGTCATATACGTTCATTTACTGACCTTTTCAGAAATAGTATCTGCCATAATAGACCATTTTAAACATGTCCTGGCACTGTTTGCAATACCATTTACAGTAATCTTACTTTCTTTAAAATGCGGATCATTTTTGTTCCCATAGGCATATCCCGCAGTTCTTCTTCATCAATTGCCTTAAGTCCCACTAAAAGTACTGCATAAACAGCAGCTGCTACTGCCACTGCCGGGAATACCACGATCGCTCTGCCGGAACGTCCTCTTAGAAGCGCTGCCGGAAGGATAAAGGTAAGAACCTTGTATACACCCCAGGCTGCCCCGCCCATAACGCAGGCGCTGATCGCCGGAAGTACAAATGTTTTCTTATACTCCTGACGATATCTTGCATGCTTTGCAATAGTACGGGCATTTAAAACGCACATTACAAAGGCGAATACAATGTTTGCAAATACAACACCATAAATACCCATATGGAATACCATAAGAAGTACCCAAAGCACTGCCACATGGATCACCAGAGAAACAGCTGCATGGCGTACCGGCACTTCCATACGGTTTAATCCCTGAAGCACTGCATTGGTCACTGTGGACAGAGAGAAGAATACAACCGCAAGAGAACCTGCCATAGTCAGCTTAATTAAAAGACTGTTATCTTCGCTGATAAACAGCAGATTGCACACAGGATCTGCTAAAACCGCAATACCTACTGCTGCCGGGATAGAGATCAGCATAGAGAAACGTACTGCTGCTGCGATCCTTTTTAAAGTCTGTTCCCTGTCTCCTGCAGATACCGCTCTTGTAAGAGACGGGATCAGAGAGGAGGAAAGGGCATTAGAAACAGCTACCGGAATATTAAATAACAGCTGATACTGTCCTAAAGCTCCCCAGAATACAGCGATCTCTTCCCCGCTGTATCCTAACTTGTCCATTCCCTGTCCAAAGAGGAAGTTGTCCACTACATTGGAACAATTATAAATACCGCTGCTGACTACAATAGGGAGTACTGTGATCGTCAGGGCATAGATCAGTTTTCTATATCGTGTCCGCTTTCTTCTTGCATATTTCGCTGCTTCTTCTGATAACTCCTCTGTCGCAATACGCTGTTTTAAAACAGAACGACCGCTTTTTGCTGTCAGGAAGATAAAGAAGATAAATGCAGTAAGAGCGCCTGCACCTGTACCAATGGTTCCGCCTGCAGCACCTAACGCATAAGAATAATTCTTTGCTCCCTGGGCCGCATTCATCCCTTCTCCTACGTGGAATAAAAGTCCCGCTGCAACTACGCTGACAATGGCATTAACGATCTGCTCTAAGATCTGTGAAACCGCAGTAGGGATCATGGTTCCTGTTCCCTGGAAATAACCTCTTAAAACTCCCAGATACGCCATGATCCAGATGGTAGGTGCCAGTGTTTTTAAGGCGTAACTGGAATAAGGCGTCTTGATCAGTCCTGCAAAGAAGTCAGAACCAAACCAAAGAATAATGGCTGCAAGTCCGCCGGTAACTGTTGCATAGAGAAGGCCTGCCTTTAAGATGCGGCGGCAGTTCTCATATTCTCCTTTTGCAAGCCTTGCGGATATCATTTTTGAGATAGCCACCGGCATACTGTAAGAGGAAAGGATCAGAAGAATGTTGTATACATTATACGCAGATGTATAATATCCATTTCCCTGCTTTCCGATAATATCATTTAAAGGCATACGGTAAAGCATACCGATAATACGCACCAGGATACCGGCCATAGCCAGGATACTTCCCTGTATTACGAAATTTGCTGCCTTATTTTTCTTTTTTCCCTGTACTGCTTTCATTTATCTTCTACTGTGCTCCATGTTTATTACTTAAAACGTGTATCGCCACGTTTTTTATTTAATTTCAGACTTATCAAAGTCTTTAGTAGGGATGATGCAGACCCAGGTCTTTCCCTGATTTAATACGATCTCATTGTGGTCATGATCGTAATAATGGGTCACACCAAATTCCCCGTCCTTCTCCCAGGTGATAGGGATGGCTTTTCCGTCTGTGATATAATACCCATATTCACCGGTATGTACATTGATGTTCAGATACTGGGTAGAGGCATAGAAACCGCTCTGGCAGTACTGGAAGATCACATTTTTCACTGCTACAGGGCCTTCACTTCCGCGGTGTACATCCCCATACTGGTATCTGTAATACAGGCCATCACTGCTGTCATACACAAAATCCGGCTTGTTCATAGTATATCCAGGTTTTGCATGGGCAGCATCTATCACGCCTGTTTTTCCATCTAAGGAGATCTCCACACCATCTCTAGCAAAAAGATAATGCCCCGTATAAGACTCATCATACTCTGTACTATAGCCTAAAGTCGCAATTGCCTTTTTCAGACGGTCTCCGCTTGTGTAGGCATTGTGAGGAGAATGTTTATCCTTGCTTCTGTAATACGTAGTATTTCCAATAGCATCCAGACCATTGATATTATCCACATTATTAAGATAAGGCTTTGCAAAGGTACTCTGGCCAAAATGGGCATAGATCGCATCAAACTCTCTTGCAAAATAAGTATAATAGGTACGGCAGCTTCTCACTGAACCAATGCGGTCCAGATCATCATAATTCTCGATCACTGCCATATAGCGGTTCATTTCCGCTTCCACCGGTGCCTCATAGACCACACCGGCCCGGTTCATACCGTACTGAGGTCTTGCCTCTTTGTCATTGCTCATCATGATAGCGATAGGACGGCGGTTTGCCTGTTCTACCGGTACCATCTGACCTGTAAGGAAGCTTCGGATCATGCCGTCTTTTTCTTCCCGTTCTTCTGGTAAGTTATAGTCCGGCAAATCTTTCGTTTCTTCCTTTTGTTCCTCATCCGACTGGATCAGGATTTCGGGAGCAGAAGTGGCTGCCTGAGTGGTTGTTTCCTGTGTTGTGGGAACCTGCGTCTGTGCTGCTTCTTCTGACGCTTTCTTCCCGCATCCTGCGCACAGCGCCGCTATGCAAAGGATCGTTCCTAACATCATTTTCCTTCGTACTGCCTTTTTACTTCTGCTCCCTTTTTTCATCTGGTGTACCCCCTTGTGTCCAGTATCTGTCTCTGACGGTCTTCCATAACCAGCCGCTCTTCATCTACCATGTGGTCATATCCACATAAATGAAGCATACTGTGCGCTACTAAAAATGCTAATTCCCTTGTCTGGGAATGACCGTACTTTTCAGCCTGTTCCTCCACCTTGTCTACAGAGATCACGATGTCCCCCAACATCAGTTCTCCTGTTTCCGGATTGAAATAATCTTCCACTGCATCTTCCACATGGTCAAAATCAGAAGGTTTCTCATAATCAACCATTGGAAAAGACAACACATCCGTAGGCGCATCGATCTGACGGTACTCTTTATTGATGGCCTGGATGGCATCATTGTCTGTCAGAATCACATTCACCTCTGCCTCATAAGGGCATTTTTCAAAATCAAGAGACGCCTCTACGATCTCCTTTATGATCTTCTCATAGGGAAGATCCAGTTTTTTCTCTGCTTCATACTCAATGGAAACTGTCATTACCGATTATTCCCCTTTCGTGTATTTTTCACTGCCGGAGTTTTTCTTTCCCCTCTGGCGGTCTTTGACGCTGTTTTCTTCTCATAATCATCATATGCCTTGACGATCTTCTGTACCAGAGGATGACGGACTACGTCAGAACTGGTCAGATAGCAGAAACCAATATCGTCAATGTTTTTAAGGACTTTTAAAGCTGTATCCAGACCGGAAGTTGCACCGGAAGGAAGGTCTTTCTGGGTCTGGTCTCCGGTGATGATGACCTTGGAGCCAAAACCAATTCTTGTTAAGAACATCTTCATCTGGGCCGGTGTGGTATTCTGTGCCTCATCCAAGATGATATATGCATTGTCCAGGGTACGTCCTCTCATGTATGCAAGAGGTGCTACCTCAATAAGACCCTTTTCGGAATTATGCTGATAACTTTCCGCTCCCATGATCTGATATAAGGCATCATATAACGGGCGCAGATAAGGGTCGATCTTACTCTGTAAGTCACCTGGAAGAAAACCTAACTTTTCTCCTGCCTCAATCGCAGGTCTTGTAAGGATGATACGGCCTACTTCCCCGTTTTTAAAAGCCTGGATGGCCATAGCCATGGCAAGATAGGTCTTACCGGTACCAGCCGGTCCAATGCCGAATACGATCATCTTCTTGCGGATGGAGTCCACATAATGCTTCTGGCCTAAAGTCTTTGGCTTTACCGGCTTTCCCATAATGGTACGGCAGATAATGTCCTTATCGATCTCCAAGATCTGGTCATCATTTTCCGTAAAGGAAAGAGACAGGGCATAGTCCACATTCTGCTCGGTAATAGTATTCCCCCGCATGGAAAGCTGGATCAGGTTATTAAATACGCTTTTTGCCTGACCAATGGTCTTTTCCGGACCAATCAGCTTGATCTCGCCGTCCCTGGCGATCATGGTCACATGAAGGGTCCGTTCTATTTTCTTTAAATATGCATCGAACTGCCCGCAGACATTTCTCTCATGTTCTGCCGGAATGTCGATCATGGTTTCAATTACACTCATCCGTCTGTTTAATCTCCTTGAGTTTTAGAAACAGGGACGCTGACTGCCGCAGGCTCTATTACCTTTAGCGTTCCGCTGATCCTGTAACCAGATATATTCTTTTCTATTTTATCATTATTTTCAAGAATTTGTACCCCTTTTTCCCTTAATTTTTCAACAAATTGCCGATTTGTTTCTGAAGCTGTCTGTTCCAGCTCTTCTTTTGTATAACCTTTCTCGTAAACCGTCATATATTCCCCTGCTATCTTTCCCACAAAAAGCGGCAGATAAAAATTTGAAAACAGCTTTAACTGGATCATATCTGCGGTGTAATCCCAGTTTTCTTTATTTCCATTTTTCCCCAATTCAGGGATCAAACATTCAGGCATAAGAAATGAAAAGGAAAAAGGACCTGCGATCAGGCGCAGACCATAGCGTTTCCTTCCTGTAGGATAACGCACGTCCCGGGTCAGAGGCAGTTCTTTTTCATAAGTTTCTACTGTTTCTGCCAGTATCTCCCCCTGTGACTGCACATAAAAAGCAGATATCTCCTGCTCATCATCCCCGATTACAGGAACACGGCCACTGACAAGGACCTGTCCCTGCTGGATCTCTTCTCCTTTTTTCACTTTAGGAATTCCCTGGCGCACCATGATATAGGTAATCGTGCCAGTTACATCTGAAACCAGATCACAGGGATCTTCCTTCACCGTTGTTTTAGCCTGTATGATCTTATTTTCCTTGATCTGGATCACCAGCCTGGTGCCGGATACTCTGGCCGATACCCAGGTGATCTGAGGAAACGCTTCCCTCATCCCAGCTTCCAGCTCCTCACAGTTTATCTTTTTCTTTTTCATCCCATAGCGCACATCCTGTGTATCCAGATAGCGCACCAACGTATCTGCAGTATAATGGTGATTGCCCTGAAAATGGATATCCCATATGAACAAAGACATAATATAGAGCAAAAGGAAAAAACTGGAAAGACCTGCTGCCGCATACCATCGTTTCCGGTTTCTCTGAAGAAAAAACGGCAGTCCCCGGCGTTCGCAGATACGCAGGCGGACACCCTTACCTCTGGCGCAGCCCCTTAACCGGTAAAAATCCTTTAAAAAAAGGGAACATTGGTACTCTCCCTTTTTCAAGCATACCAGTTCCCAGAAAAATATCCCGTTTATCCTGCACCGTTCCAGAAAATATTCCGGGCTGATGCTTTTGATCTGTATTCTTACATAACCTTTTAAAAGGCGAAAAAAATACCGGATCATCCCTCCACCCTCCTTTCTGATAACAGATCATCAAACTCTACCGATCGTATCTGTCCCTTGATCTTTAAAGCATCTTCCGTATAAGTCTCTATCTCCAGATGAAGCCCTTTAAACACTACCATACAGCCTGCTGCCTTTATTTTCACATACGTATCTGTGTAGATAAGAAGGCTCCTGAAATTTTCCGCTACTACTTCATAAGGACCTGTAAAATGGAGCAGAACATCCCCCAGTATTACATCTCTTGGAAGACCAAGAGCTTCCACTGCTGCCCGTTTTCTGTCCTCTCTCATACCGTTTCTCCCGGAGCCTTTTCCTTTTATTATATGACATCCCCGGCCCTGAAATGCCAGTTTGGCTGTTTACGGCTTTCTGCACCCATTTTTTCTTTTAAGAATACACTAATAGGGAAAGAATGATTGTGAGGTTCTTATGACTAATTCTAAGTTAAATCCTGCTTCTGAAGCCATTTCCATGGTAAAAGCAGCTCAGACAAATGAAGAAGATATTCCTGTAACTCCTCTGCCGGACCCTGGAGAAGGCGGACCTGTATATGATGGTTCCATGAATAATGATCCCATGGATAATGGCTCCGGCGGAAACGGCTCGTTCGGCGATGATCTGAGTTCTGTTCCTGTTATCCCCCTGCCAAATCCAGGAGAGGGCGGACCTGTATACAATGGTCCTAATTACAACCGTCCATCTGGCGGTATGGGACAGCCGGGGAATTCCCAGATACCGGTATACCGTCCTGTCTTCCCGTCTGGCCGGGTACGCATTTTAAATGCTTCTTCCGGTTATCCGGCATTTAACGTATCTTTAGGAAACTGGCGCATTGGAGAGCAGTTGGATAACGGGGATCTCACCAGCTATGTACAGGCAGCCTCCGGCTTCCAGACGGTTACAGTATCCGGCACTAACGGTTATATCTATATCCAGAAAATGATCACCATCCGTGCCGGTTCTGCCTCTACCGTTGCGATCATCAATACCAGCACTGGGCTGGATCTGATGGAAATATCCGACCTTTCCTGCAACGGACCATCCGGCACTGCCTGCATCCGTGCCTGCAACCTTTCCCCGGACCTTGGGCCTTTTGATGTAGCTTTAGAAAACCGCGGCAATTCCTACCGCACCTTCACCAACGTCCGCTTCCAGGAAGTAACCCCGTTCTCCAGTTTCGCATCCGGCTGGTATTCCATCTACGTATTCCGCACCAATGCATTTAACAACAATAATGCCATTGCAGCAGCTTCAGCAGCGTTAAAGACCGGCGGATCTTATACATTATATATGTTTAACGGGCCGTCAAGTACGGATGGGCTTAGGACGTTGATATTATCGAATTAATATCTTTTTATCTGCATAACAATATAAGAACCGGAAGAGCTGTGACTCCCATTCACAGCTCTTCCGGTCTTTCATACTTTGTATTCACTTACTTTCTATCCCTTTCCAGATTTTTAATGCTCAGATCTCTTCCAAAACCAACATCGGTTCCAAACTGTTTAAACAGATCATATGCCAGACTGTCTATGGTGGAAATATGCATCTGGGACTGCTGCTCTAACCAGGCAAGATAACGTTGATTTTTGGTCAAAGCATACTTCTTCAACAACATTTTCTGCAGCCTGTCATTCATCTGGTTCTTTCTTTGCATTAAATTTTCTTTAAAATATAAAACTGAGTATTTCGGTCCCATAAACATTCCTTCCCCCGCACAGTCGTTCCAAACCCTTTTGAAAAATCAAGTTCACCCTGCCATTCCAGTGCAGCAGCTAAAGTGATCCCATCGCCTGCCTGTTTTTCAACCAACAATTTCCCACCTGCTGCGCAGGCCGACCGTTCACATACATTTCCTACCCCGATCTGTTTTTTTACAAAGGCAGACTCTTTAAAATCGCCTGGAACCTGATTTAACTGTTCTGGCGTATAGAAACGCTGCTCACAGGGTTGATGTAAACATTCTCCGTCAAATACCTGCTTTAAACCTAATACCGCAGGTTCATCCTGTTTTACATCTACAGAAGCAATAGCTTTCACAGCGGCCGGATCGATCCCATGTTCTTTTAATAAGGCAAAAACTTTTTCTTTCATAAATTCCGGATCTGTTCCCCTGCGGCACCCAACACCAAGGACAACCGCCCTGGGAACAAGACGCAAATAAGAAGCTTTTTTTTCCGGAAAAGAAGGATCCTTTACTGTGATACAAATATTTTCTTCACACCATCTATCCATCACAAAGCCGTCTGGCAATTTTTTTATTGGAAGATCACTGAAAACACCGATCTGCTTTCCTTCTAATACTGCTGCTGATATGTTCTTCGCTTCTTTCCGGTCTATGATCGTCATATGATAGGCAGATGCAAACAGATCTACCGCAAACTTCCCATTTACATCCGTTGCTGTCGTGATCACAGGCACTGCCTCCAGCCAGTCTGCAATGTGCCTTGCAAGTTCATTGGCCCCGCCTACATGCCCTGATAGCAAGGGGATCACAAACTGCGCTCCTTCATCCACTGTAACTACCGGCGGATCAGTCATCTTATCCCTGATCCATGGCGCAATAGCCCGCACTGCAATACCTGTGGCGCTTACAAAGATCATTGCACGCTTTTCTGCAAACATCTTGCCTGTCCATTGGGATAAAGACTCTTCTTCCCGTTCTTTCAGTCCTTCTTTTTTCCACTCTTCCCTTAAGAAACGCTTGGGAATAATCGCTTCACATTCTTCGCCCGTTTCCTTTAATTTATGAAAAAGACGCCTGCAAACCCAGGCGCCTCGTTCTGTAAAACAGATCACTGCATATTTCATCCTGCTACCTGTACCTTCTTGGATCAAATCCGGATCAGAACATATAGTTTCATTCTGATCACCAGCTTTTCCTACATTCTGGTATCAGTATACTGGATTTTCAGCTTTCTTTCAATGCTTCCTCTTTTAATTGCCGTTTCCGGCCGGTGATCATCCCTCCAATGCGGCCGCTTTCCTTGGAAGTAAGGCTTTTCCAGCCTTTCTGCAATACTTTTTCATCTAATCCCAGTTCCTGGGCGATCTCAAATTTTAACTGTTCATCCGGTGTCATATTATGGACATCAAATTCTTTTTTCTTTTTTGACTTTCCCATAGGTCTATACTCCTTAATACGTGATGTATTTTCATTGGTCTGTTATAAGAAGTATGCCCTTTTTACAGGAAATCATTCAGGAAACACTGAGACGGCACCTGCTGTCGGCTGTTTTTCCAAAATGCAAAACAAAAAGAGCAGCCCCGCAAGGAACTGCCCTTTCATCATTTACATTCAGTTATTACTTTGCGTAAGAATCGATATCTACGTCAGCAACATCTTCGTTCTGAGGAGCTGCCTGAAGAGCCTTTACGCTTAAGCTGATCTTGTGATCATCTTCGTTGAAATCTACAACCTTAGCTTCGATTTCCTGGCCGATCTTTAATACATCAGCTGGTTTCTCGATGTGCTCTCTGGAGATCTGGGATACATGAAGCAGTGCATCAACGCCTGGCTCTAACTCTACGAAAGCGCCAAAGTCAGTCATACGAGCAACACGACCGGTTACTACGCTGCCTGCTGCATACTTCTCAGCTGCATGTGCCCATGGATTAGCCTCTGGGAACTTTAAGCTTAATGCAATCTTCTCGCCCTGGATATCTTTGATCAGAACAGTTACTTTATCACCGGACTTGAATACCTTCTTAGGATTCT
>OHGH01001036.1_pt1 | contig 11180 bp, 10 predicted proteins | sample 1567801 | NCBI WGS metagenome assembly OHGH01 (sample SAMEA3879519, study PRJEB24766) | human gut metagenome | biome: human-associated habitat; feature: feces | place: USA | collected 1985/1987
GCGCGAGCGCCCATCGCTGTCTTCACTATGCCTATGCGCGGCTCATTGCTCGCATAACTTTCTAGTTATTTCCGGCCCGGGCGCAGATTTTCCAGCACTTCATCCGGCACATACAGCTTGCCCCAGCCGGTGCCGAGGTCGATCTTGGGCTTATTGGCACCGTGGAAGTCGGAGCCGCCGCTGATCTTCAGGTCGTATTTGGAGGCAAGCCCCCGGATCTGTCGTTCTTCAGCAGTGTTGTAGGTGCTGTAGATGGCTTCGATACCTACGAGGCCGATGCTCTTTAATTCTGCCACGAGCTTATCCAATCGCTCGTCGCTCATATGGTAGAGGATCGGGTGCGCCAGCACGGGAACGCCGCCGGCACCGAGGATCAGCTCCACCGCCTGAGCAGGGGTCACCTTTTCTCTCGGAACGAAACAGGGACAGTGGTCGCCCACATAGCGGTCAAATGCTTCCTTCATGCTCTGGATATAGCCGTGGGAGAGCAGATACCTTGCAAAATGCGCCCTGGTGATAACTGCACCGGGGAATTCTGCCAGAAGCGCTTCATAGGTGATATCAATGTCATGTTCTCGAAGGAGTGCGCACATTTTCTCGTTGCGGTTCTCCCGGGAATGGATGAAATCCTCCAGGTAATGAGCAAAATCCGGCTGGTGGTAATCAATGAAAAGTCCCACCATGTGGATATCTTTTCCCTGGTATTCTGTGGAAAGTTCTATACCGGGGATGACTTCCGGCACCTGAGGCGCGTCAGCCGGGGATCCTTCCGCATACCGGATCGCCCGGTCCAATCCGTTTACGGTATCATGATCTGTGAGGGCGAAGGCTCGCAGTCCCTTTTCCATCGCGTAATCGACTAATTCCTCCGGGGTGAAAGTGCCATCGGAGCAGGTGGAGTGTACGTGTAAATCTACCATAATAGTAAAGCTCCTTTCAAAAAATGGATGTCGGCATTACCGGCATCCATTTTATTTGTCTTAGTTCTCGTCGTCCTCGGTCTGTGCAGTGAATACGGTACGCTTTCTTGCCATTTCATCGCTTGCCAGATACTCATCGTAGGTAGTGATCTTGTCTACCAGGCTGCCGTTTGGCAGGATCTCGATGATACGGTTGGCGGTGGTCTGTACGAACTGGTGGTCATGGCAGGAGAACAGTGCCACACCGGGGAACTTGATCAGACCGTTGTTCAGTGCGGTGATGGACTCCATGTCCAGATGGTTCGTGGGCTCATCCAGGATCAGGCAGTTGGCACCGCTGATCATCATCTTGGACAGCAGGCAGCGCACCTTCTCACCACCGGAGAGAATACGAACCTTCTTCACACCGTCTTCACCGGCGAACAGCATACGTCCCAGGAAACCACGTACATAAGTGGCATCCTTCACGGGAGAGTAACCGGTCAGCCAGTCGGCGATGGTCATATCGTTGTCGAACTCTGAGGTATTGTCCTTCGGAAAGTAGGACTGGGAAGTGGTAACACCCCACTTGTAGGTCCCCTCGTCCGGCTCGATCTCTCCGGCAAGGATCTGGAACAGAGTGGTCTTCGCTAGCTCACAGCTTCCTACGAAAGCCACCTTGTCTTCACGACCCAGAGTGAAGGAAATGTCATCCAGCACCTTTTCACCGTTGATGGTCTTGGACAGATGCTCCACAGCCAGTACCTCGTTACCGATCTCACGCTCGGGACGGAAGTCAATATAAGGATATTTTCTGCTGGAAGGCTTAATATCATCCAGCTCAATTTTTTCCAGTGCACGTTTTCTGGAAGTAGCCTGCTTGGACTTGGAAGCATTTGCGGAGAAACGGGAGATAAACTCCTGCAGTTCCTTGATCTTTTCTTCCTTTTTCTTGTTGGCTTCCTTCATCTGCTTGATCAGCAGCTGGCTGGACTCGTACCAGAAGTCGTAGTTACCGGCATACAGCTGGATCTTGCCGTAGTCGATGTCGGCGATCTGGGTACATACCTTGTTCAGGAAGTAACGGTCATGGGATACTACGATAACGGTATTCTCGAAATCAATCAGGAAATCTTCCAACCATGCGATCGCATCCAGATCCAGATGGTTGGTCGGCTCATCCAGCAGCAGAATGTCGGGGTTACCGAACAGTGCCTTGGCCAACAGGACCTTCACCTTCAGGCTGCCGTCCAGATCCTTCATGAGAGAGTAGTGGAACTCGGTGCCGATGCCAAGACCGTTTAACAGCATGGCAGCATTGGACTCTGCTTCCCAACCGTCCATCTCGGCGAATTCCGCTTCCAGTTCGCTGGCACGGATACCGTCCTCGTCACTGAAATCTTCCTTGGCATAGATGGCATCCTTTTCCTTCATGATCTGGAAGAGACGTTCGTTACCCATGATAACGGTATCCATAACCACGTTGTCATCGTATTTGAAATGATCCTGTTCCAACACGGAGAGACGCTGACCGGGGGTGATGACGATATCACCTTTGGTAGTGTCCAGCTGACCGGACAGAATCTTTAAAAAGGTGGATTTACCGGCACCGTTGGCTCCGATGAGTCCGTAGCAGTTGCCCTCGGTAAACTTGATGTTGACATCTTCGAATAATGCTTTCTTACCCACACGGTAAGTTACGTTGTTTGCACTGATCATTCTAAAAACCTCTTCTTATTTATATGCGTTACAAAGTCACTTCTTCCATTATACATAAAAGCCCACATATTTCAAGGAGAAAGTGTGATATTTCAGCGTTTTCTCGGGCGGTGGACCAGCCAGTGTGCCACGCTGGAACGACTTACGTCACTTCGTGGTGGCTGATGCTTCGAAACAGGCGCCCAATGCAAAAGCGGTTCCGGAAAGAAAATTTACCTCAATTTTACCCCCGAAGATTGCGAGAAGCATTCCCCTTTGATAGAATAGAACTATCAACTTGGGAGGTTTTCTTATGGAGACAAAATTAAATTACAAAAGAACGTTTCTGATCGCACTGGCTTTTCTTAGCATCTGTTCTTTCTGGCAGATGTATGACAACATTATCCCGCTGATCCTGCAGAACACCTATCACCTGGGAGAGACTATGACGGGAGCGGTCATGGCACTGGACAATGTGCTGGCCATCTTCCTGCTGCCGGTGTGCGGTATGCTGTCAGACAAGGTACATACGAAGCTTGGCAGAAGAATGCCATTTATCGTGGTGGGGACGATCCTGGCAGTGATCTTCATGATGATGTTGCCGATGATCGATAATGCGGAGAAGGCAAGATGGGCCACCGGAGGGTCCTTCAGTAACCAGGTGTTCTTTTTAGGGGTGCTGTTCCTCACGCTGGTGTCCATGGGACTGTACCGTTCTCCGGCGGTAGCACTGATGCCGGATGTGACGCCGAACCATCTGCGCAGCCGCGCCAATGCGGTGATCAACCTTATGGGAGCCGTAGGCGGTGTCTATGCCCTGATCATGATCAAGGTACTGGTGGGCAAAGGGGAAACACCGGATTACCTGCCGCTGTTTGCCAGCATTTCTGCAGTCATGGCTATTGCAGTGGGAATCCTCGTGATCACCATCCGGGAAAATAAGCTGCGGGAAGAAGTGGAAAAGGCAGAAGCCGCAAACGCAGACACCATAGAAGAAAAAGCGATGGCCGAAGGCGTGGAAGCTGCCGGAGAGATCGAGGCAGTGGGAGACACCGGAGAGGCAAAAGCTTTCGAGGAAAAACAGCAGACGGCAAAGACCGAAAGCGCCAAGGACATGCCGAAGGATGTGAAGCGCAGTATGTACTTCATGCTGGCGTCCATCTTCTTATGGTTCACCGCTTATAATGCCGTGACCACAGCATTTTCCCGTTATACGAAAGTAGTATGGAAGATGGAGGGCGGAAGCTTCGCCAACTGTCTGATGGTGGCTACCGTGGCAGCCATTTTCAGTTATATCCCTATCGGAAGTATTTCAGCGAAGATCGGCCGTAAAAAGACCATCATGGGCGGTGTCCTGCTGATGGCAGCCTGCTACGGAGCGGCTATTTTCGCCAGAGAATATCACCCCATCGTCAATGTGGCCTTTGCCCTGATCGGTGTGGCATGGGCAGCGATCAACGTGAATTCCTATCCCATGATCGTGGCCATGAGCAGTGGCAGAGATGTGGGTAAATTCACCGGAACCTATTACACCTTTTCCATGGCGGCGCAGATCCTGACCCCGGTATTGTCCGGATTTTTGCTGGAGAAGGTGTCCTATAACACTCTGTTCCCCTATGCGCTGTTCTTCTCCCTGATGGCATTCCTGACCATGACCCAGGTACGCCACGGCGATGTGAAGCCCCAGAAGAAGGAGAGCATTCTGGAGAACTTTGACGTGGACGATTAATAAAACAGACAATAAATCGTTAGAAAATCTTTAGAAATAGCTACTTGAAAATTGCGGGGCAGTGGATTAAAGTAAGATGCAGCAGCTTTTCGCGGAGACTAAGAGGGCGCAGAAAAGATGTATGTGAATCAAAACATAAGATAGAAGGTTGAATTGAGAATGAAAGTTTTAGCAATCATACTGATCGTCATTGTAGTGCTGGCGATTCTTTACTTCCTTATGATCATGCCCCGGATGATCCATAAGCCCGATACGGCCCCTTTTAAAGAATGGCTCTACGCCCACAGAGGCCTGCACGATAATGCAACGGAAGCACCGGAGAACTCCATGGCGGCATTCCGTAAGGCTGCGGATGCGGGCTTCGGTATTGAACTGGACATTCAGCTGACGAAGGACAAGATCCCCGTGGTGTTCCATGATTTTACATTAAAAAGAGTCTGCGGCGGCGAAGGCAAGATCAGTGATTATACCTACGAGGAATTGCAGCAGTTTCACCTGTGCGATTCTGTGGAGAAGATTCCGAAGTTTGAGGATGTATTGAAGATGGTAGACGGAAAAGTGCCTTTGATCGTGGAGTTCAAGATCGAGCGCACCGACCTGTCTTTGTGTCCCCTTGCAGATAAAATGCTGCGGGCCTACAAGGGAATGTACTGCATGGAGTCCTTCAACCCTCTGGGTGTGTGGTGGTATCGGAAGAAACATCCGGATCTGGTGCGAGGCCAGTTGTCCGATGCTTTTCTGAAAGAAGGAGAGTATGTCGGGATATTATATTTTGTATTGCAGAATCTGTTGCTGAACTTCGTGACCAAGCCGGATTTTGTGGCATACAATCATCATTATCCTGAAATCCTGTCCCGGAAGCTTTGCAGAGGTTTGTACCATAATACTGCAGCCGCATGGACCATCAAGAGCCAGAAGGAACTGGACGAAGCGAGAAAACATTTCGATATTTTCATCTTCGACAGTTTTGTACCGGAAGCGGGAAAGTAGAGAAAACAGCATAAAAAGGTCGGTTCCATGCTCCCCAGGAAACCGGCCTTTTACTATATGCGATATGCGAGGAAAAAATATGTATACCAAAGAAGAATTGAAACAGCAGTTACGGAATGTGGGACTTACGGGAAAAGAGACGATCCTGATCCATTCTTCCATGAAGGCCATCGGAGAAGTGGAGGGCGGTGCGGATATCGTGCTGGATGCCTGGATGGAATATTTTGCGGAAGGCCTTCTGCTATTGCCGACCCATACCTGGGCCAATGTGAATGCACAGCACCCGGTGTATGACTATCGTAATACCCCATCCTGCGTGGGACTGCTGACCAATCTGTTCCGGCAGAGAGAGGGTGTGGTGCGCTCCCTGCATCCCACCCATTCTTTAGCGGGGTACGGAAAAAATGCTGCCGAATATCTGGCAGGAGAGGAAGAACGTAACACTCCATGTACCCCGGGAGGAGCCTACGACCGGCTGAAAGACTGCGGTGGTAAGATTCTGCTGGTTGGCGTTGGACATGAACGCAATACTTACATCCACAGTGTGGAAGAGGTGCTGAATGTTCCGAATCGTCTGGCGGCGGAGCCCATGTTATTGACAACGATCCTGCCGGACGGAAGAGAAAAGGAAGTATATATGAGAAAACACTATAATCCCGACCAGCCCCATATCTCGGAAGATTTTGTGAAATTGAACCAGGCGTTTCTGGATTGTGGAGCAGTGGAAGTGGTGACGTTCGGAGATGCGAAGTGTCTGCTATGTGATGCGCAGAAAGTGTTCCGGGTGGTACGGCATGTGCTGGCACCGGATCCGGAATGTCTTGTGACGAAACCGGAGATTTCTGCAGAGCGGTGGAGAGGATTCCGGGCATGAAAAAGGATCAGTCCCGTGGGACTGATCCTTTTGGTCTGTCTTGCTATTAAGCTACAACAGTAACGTTGGTAGCACGGATCTTGCTGCTGTTCTGAGGATCGCACTCGGTATCGAAAGTTACCTTCTGGCCCTCTTCCAGAGACTTGAAACCATCAGCGTTGATTGCGGAAAAGTGTACGAATACTTCCTCGCCGTTAGCATCGTTGGTGATGAAACCATAACCCTTCTGAGCATTGAACCACTTAACTGTACCGTTATTCATTATTGGTACCTCCTTTAATAATTCAGGCTTTGCCTGATCCTTTTGATGATTCTAAAACGTAGGACAAAAAAATCACATATTTTTGTAAAGCATCCGTGAAAAAGTAGCAATGTCTTACAAAAATATGTGAGATCAATGACTTTCATTTAGAATACGGTTAGAGTATACCATTGCCCTGATCGAAATGTCAATAATTATCTTTGATTTTTAGACCTATTTTCTTATGGAAAAAGCATATGATTTTAAGAGCAACAGGATGCGGAGAATAACGATGGATCTTAGATTTTTGGGAAAAGTATTACAAGGGGCGCTGATCGGTCTGGGAGCGGTACTCCCGGGGATATCCGGCGGCGTTTTAAGTGTAGTGTTCGGAGTCTATCGACCGATCATGGAGCTGCTGTCGGATCCGGTACATAAGTGGCGGACCCATCTGCCGGAATTATTCCCTTATATGATTGGATCGGCAGCAGGATTTCTGGGGGTGGCGAATCTGTTATCTTACGTATTAGAGACTTATCCGGAGCCTTCCGTCTGTGTATTTGTGGGGCTGATCGGCGGAATGCTGCCGTCCCTGTGGCGGGAAGCGGGAGAGCAGGGCAGGACCGGAGGAAACAGGATCGTCTCCGGAGTGACGTTTGCGGCAATGATTTTTTTGCTGTTTTCGTTGCAGACTTCCAAGACTGCAGTGGAGCCGGGACTCGGAGCGTATCTGTTCTGTGGATTTGCCCTTGCTCTGTCGGTGATCGCTCCGGGGATGAGTTTTTCTACACTACTGATGCCCTTAGGGCTGTATACACCGTTCGTAGAGGGGATCGCTCATCTTCGGTCGGAGGTGTTGATTCCCGGAATGACCGGCTGCGTGGTGACTTTTGTGTGTCTGGCCAGGCTGGTAAACCGCCTGCTTGAAAAACAGTATGCGGGGATGTTCCACGGGATCTTCGGGATCATCAGTGCAGCTACAGTGATGACGGTTCCATGGAACAGTTTTGCCACATCTCCGGAGACCGCATCCCGGAATCTGTTCTGCATGGCGGCAGGAATCGTGGCGGCACTTCTTTTGGAAGTTATGAATGAAAAAATGGCATGTTTTCCCGAAAATGAGACAGAATAAGGAGCGGGAACCTTATCATGGAAAAAGGAAGGTAGAAACATGCAGATGTATGACATCGTGGCAACGGGAGTGCTGGGACTGTTGGTCGGCTTCTGGTCTGGCAGGAGTATCCGGTGGAAAATGGAAGAAACAGAAGAGACAGGGGAAGACAGGGAAGAGAGAAAAAATACAGCAGCCAGGCAACTGGTGAGGGAAGGTGTCACTATAGGCAGCCCGGTGAACGGAGAGATCCGTAAGCGCATGGAAGAGACCGCTGAAGAGACCGCTGATGCCGGAACTGGCTGTATCAGCATCGTGCCAGAGGATGGAAAGGTCTATGCGCCCACGGCAGGAAAGGTATTGAAACTCTATCCCATGGGAAACCGGATCCGATTCCGCACGGACAGCGGACTGGAACTGCTGTTGAATATCTGCAGAGACAGGGAAGAACTGCACAGCGCCTATTATCATTGCAATGTCCTGCAAAACGAGATCGTGCGTAAAGGAAAACTGCTGATGGAATTTGATCAGGAGGGCCTGGCAAGGGAAGGCGTGGATACGGCGGTGACGGTGGAAATGTGCCAGATCCCGGAGCGGGGACAGATCGTCGGTACCTGGAAAGATTATATCCGGGCGGGAGAGGAACTTCTGTGGATACAGCGTAAGGGAAGGGATCAGGAAGATTCTTTCTGCCTGCGGTAAGCTCCGGGAGTGGTGTGATAAGCGGAATGAAAGGCCCGGAAAAAGGTGCGGGAGCTTCCGAATCCCACATCCAGCGCAATCTGCGTCACGGAGAGCTCCGTGGACAATAGAAGATCTCTGGCATAGTCCAGCCTTCGGGAGTTCACGTAATCAGGAAAAGTGGTGTGGAGTTTCTCAGTGAAGATCCGGGACAGGACAAAGCGGCTGACACCGAATTCTTTCGAGAGACTTTCCAGGGACAATTCTTCGGTATAGTGGGCATCCAGATAGAGAAGCAGTCTTTGCTCCAATTCCAGGTCATCTGTGTTTTTACGCACTTGCAGAGGCAACGATGGCAGCAGGTCTGCCAGCAGGAGTGTGAGATACCCTTCCGCATAGACTTGTACATCGGAAGGTGTGGGACGATCCTTTTCCATGGCAGCGGCCAGTGTTTTAAGTCCCTGCAGGGCAATACGGCTGTGCTCTGACAGGGAGGAGACGGTAAAGTCATTGCGGGCAGGCTTTTTGTTCTGGAAAAAATGGCGGAAAGAGTGGCAGAAATCCGGCTCGAAGATACAGAGCAGATTCTGACCGGGTTCCACATGCTTCAGGCCATGCATCTGGTTCGGAAAAACCAGAACACCCTGACCGGGGGTAAGTAAAAAATCTTGCTGTTCCACGGTGACGGTGGTGGAACCGCTCAATACATAGATCAACTCCAACTGTCTGTGAAGATGGACGGCATAGGGGTTGTTTTTGGATAAATATAAATAAAGCTGTTCCTGACGGTTCTGGTAAAAGAAACTCAATGGGATTCCCTCCTGCAACTTTTGTCACTATTATGACATTTATAGTCGCTAAATGCAAGATTTGACACAAACTAATGGGAAAATGGCACGCGATACAAGGGAACATCTGTTATACTGAAATTGTTCAGAAACAGGTAACTATTATCAAATGAGTGTTGAACACCTGCATTCGTAAATAAAAGGCGGCAAAGGCTGCGGAATGGAGAAATTATGGACAAGACCAAGATACATAAAATGTGGATCGCTGATCAGGGCGACGGCACCTATATCAACCCGATCCTGTATACCGATTATTCGGACCCGGATGCCATTCGTGTGGGAGAGGATTATTTTATGATCGCTTCCAGCTTCTGTAACACCCCTGCAGTGCCTCTGCTGCATTCGAAGGATCTGGTGAACTGGAAGGTCATCAATTACATCATTGACAAGCTTCCCTTTGACTATTATGACAAGCCGGTACACGGCTGTGGTACCTGGGCACCGGCCATCCGTTATCATGAGGGAACTTATTACGTATTTATCCCCATGCCGGACGAGGGCATCATGATGTGCAAGACCACGGATCCTTTCGGCAAGTGGAGCGAGCCGGCTTATGTGCGTAAGGTCGTGGGCTGGATCGATCCCTGTCCTTTCTGGGATGAGGACGGCAAAGCATACATGGTGACAGCTTTCGCCAGAAGCCGTATCGGTTTCAAGAGCATGCTGTATATGTCTCCCATCGAACCGGACTGCTCCGGAGTGCTGGATGACGGTCAGTTCATCTATGATGGCCATGCGACCCAGCCCACCATCGAGGGACCGAAGCTGTACAAGAGAAACGGCTATTACTATATCTTCGCTCCGGCAGGGGGCGTGAAGCCCGGCTGGCAGACCGTACTGCGGTCGAAAAATATTTACGGTCCCTGGGAAGAGAAAATCGTCCTGCATCAGGGAAATTCTCCTGTCAATGGACCTCACCAGGGTGCCTGGGTGGATACCCCGGACGGACAGGACTGGTTCCTGCATTTCCAGGATGTGGGCAATGCAGGACGTATCGTTCATTTGCAGCCTATGCACTGGGAGAATGACTGGCCGGTGATCGGTGTGAATGAGGTGGACGGCTGCGGCGAACCGGTACTGCGCTATAAAAAGCCGGAAGTAGGAGCGACGTACCCAATCGATGCACCGGAGGACAGTGATTTCTTCGAAGGGGAAAATTTGGGATTACAGTGGCAGTGGAATGCCAATTATAAAAAGGAATGGTATGATCTGGAAAACGGCCAGCTCATTCTTCATGCCCAGGCCGCAGACCCGAAGACGCAGCTGTGCGATATCAGTAACCTGTTATTGCAGAAATGGCCGGCACCGGAATTCTCCATTACCACCTGTCTGCATCTGGAACAGATGAAGGACGGCGATGTGGCAGGACTGGTATCGCTGGGCGGATGTTATACAGCACTTGCGGTGCAGAAAATAAACGGAAAGATGAGCTTACAGCAGCGCACCGGCAACTGGACGAAGGACGATGAAGTGCGCACCGGTCTGGGCGAATGGAACAGTGATGTCATTTATATCCAGATGAAGGTGGAGAAGGAGATTTACCGTACATTTTATGTAGGAACCGCAGAAGAAAATTTACAGCCTGTGGGACAGATGGTGGAAGCAACTCCGGGCCGCTGGGTCGGTGTCAAGGACGGACTGTTTGCCATCAATGAGCAGGGTATGGAAGGCGGCCTGGTCGCTGCGGACTATTTCGTATATCAGGAGCTGTAACTATTCAGAGCCATGTAAATAGTATTGAATGCGCGTCGAATGCTTGCATTCGTAAGAGTATTTGATACTATTTATAGGGCGAAGTAACCACTATGAGCAAATAACATGCAAGCATGTTATTCAGGAAAGCCTCGCAGAGGCGGTTTTGCGAATGGGGTGCTGAATAGTTACTGAATCATAAAATTACATTTCTATTTACAATGCAATGACAATGTGATATTTTGGCAGTTGTTAATGTGATGATAAAGGAACGATGTAAGATATGACGGAAGAGAAAAAAATGTTATTTTCACAGGATGCACTGAAAAAATTATTGTGGCCGCTGATCATAGAGCAGTTTTTGGCAATCGCAATGGGAATGGCGGACACGGTGATGGCGGCCAGTTGTGGAGAAGC
>OHGH01001049.1_pt1 | contig 11021 bp, 9 predicted proteins | sample 1567801 | NCBI WGS metagenome assembly OHGH01 (sample SAMEA3879519, study PRJEB24766) | human gut metagenome | biome: human-associated habitat; feature: feces | place: USA | collected 1985/1987
TGTATCACATTCCGGAGCAACGGGAAATGGGGCGGCTGTTTTTATTCGTGGATTGAATTCTCTGAATATGAAGGCTCAGCCTTTGTATATCGTTGATGGGGCGATATGGCAGATGCAGGAAGGAATGGCTTCCATTCATGCTGGATTCTTTAATAATCCGCTTGCATTGATTGATCCCAACGATGTGGAAGATATTACAGTGTTGAAAGATGGAACGTCTATCTATGGCAGTAAAGGTGGTAACGGTGTAGTGATTATTAATACAAAACGTAGTAAGAGTATGGCTACTGATATCTCCGCCTTTATGTCTTTGGGGTATCAGTCTCCTTATAAGACGATTCCCGTGATGGGAGCGGCAGATTACCGGTTGTATGCATCCGATGTATTAAGCGATGTGTATGATAACAGTTCGCTGGTTAATAATTTGCATTTTCTGGATGATGATCAAACGAAGTCTTACTATAAAGCGAGCCATAATAACACGGATTGGCTGAAGCTGATAAATAAGGGAGCAATGAGCCAGAACTATGGTATCAGTGTGAAAGGTGGAGATGCAATTGCATTGTATGCTTTCTCTGTAGGATATAATAAGAGTGAAGGGAATATTGAAAATACAGATTTTAACCGTTTGAACGTACGTTTTAATTCGGACATTCATCTGACTGATAAATTGAAGTTTCTTTTCGACATTGCTTTCGCGCAGTCTGAAAATAATATGCGTAACGATGGTATTGATGAGATTGCTTCACCGTCTTACCTGTCACTGATCAAGTCGCCGGTGTATAGTCCTTATCAATATAACCGCGATGGTTCACAAAGCACAAAACTGAGTAATGTAGATGAGTTGGGTGTTGGTAACCCGATCTCTTTGGTCGATTTGAGTGTAGGGCTTTCTAAGAAGTATCGTTTTAATATCAATGCTCTTCCGTCTTATTCTTTTACGGATAAACTGAAGGTAGGATTGATGTTCAGTTATACGTGGGATAAACTGAACGAAGAGTATTTCAAGCCGTCGGAAGGTTTGGCTGAACAGCCATTGGTGAATGAGAACGGAGAAATATATGCCTACTCGCGCAATATGGTTAAAAACTCCATGGCAAAGCAGACTTCGATTCATTGGAACGCCTTTGTTGATTGGTCTCCGATACGTAACAGTGTTCATAATTTGGATTTGACCGGTGGGTATCGCTTCTTCTCTGATAATTTGGAGTCAAACTACGGTGAAGGGCATAATACCAGTTCAGATCGTATGAACAGCTTGTCGAATACAACTTCCAGCTTGCGTAGTACTTCTGGTACAACAGAGAATTGGCGATCTATGTCTTGGTACTTTAATGCAGATTATAAATATCAGAACCGTTATTTGCTAAATGTAGTTGCTGCTATGGATGCTTCTTCACGTTTTGGTAAAGAAGCCGAAGGTGCCCTCAAAATGGGTGGGCTTGCATGGGGGATTTTCCCTTCTGTGTCTGCCGGATGGATTGTTTCGTCCGAAGAGTTTATGAAAGACATCCGTTTTCTGGATTTCTTGAAGCTGGATGTTAGCTATGGACTTTCCGGGAATGATGACCTGCAGAATTATGCTACTCGTTCGTACTTCAACTCTATAAACTTTATGGGAAGTGCCAACGGCCTTATTCTTGCTAATTACAAGAATGACAAACTGAAATGGGAAACCACGGGAAAAGCAAAATTCGGTGTGGATCTCAGCATGTTCAATAACCGTTGGTCAGTTAGAGCAGACTTTTTCACTTCTACTACCAAAGATTTATTGATACGTAAGCAGCTTCCTGAAACATCGAGCCTTGAGTATTCATTGACTAACGATGGTAAATTGAAGAATAAAGGATTTGAGATTGCAACGAACATGCGTATACTTAATCTGAGAAGTTGGCAACTAGACTTCGGTGCGATGTTGGGACATTATAAGAATAAAATAGTTTCACTGGCAGGTGGTTCATACACCACAGATTTTCAGGGAGCCCGGATTCTTACTGCCGAGAATAGTCCTGCGGGAGTATTCTACGGATACAAGACTAAAGGTGTTTTCAGTACCAGTGAAGAAGCAGCTGCAGCAGGATTAAGTCTTCGTTCCGAATCGGGAGAGCTTATTCCGTTTAGTGCCGGTGATATGCGTTTTGAGGAGGTAGTGGAAGATCATGTCATCAATGAGAAAGATCTGCAGGTGATTGGTGATCCTAATCCGGACTTATACGGAAACTTCAATTTCAATTTGCGGTATAAGAATCTGACTCTTGAAACGCTGTTTACCTACTCTTATGGCAATGACGCTTATAACGGACTTCGGGCTAATTTGGAGTCTGGTAGTAATATCTATAATCAGGCAACAAGTATGCAAAACCGTTGGGTAGCCAATGGGCAGAAGACCGATATTCCTCGTGCTGTATACAAGGACCCTATGGGGAACTCACGTTTCTCGGATCGTTGGATTGAGGATGCCTCTTTCTTGAAATTCAAGACCTTGTCTGTATCTTACAAAGTACCACTGAATTTGTCTTATCTTCAGGAAATTACAGTGTGGGGAACCGTCAACAACCTGTTTACTCTCACAAAATATAAAGGTGCGGATCCTGAATTCTCTTATGGTAATTCGGTATTGTATCAAGGTATAGATGCAGGTCTTATACCCCAATCCCGCTCTTTCCTGATAGGAGTTAGAGTTAATTTATAATAACCTTTAGTCTGTAAAAAAACATAAGAGATATGAAAACTAAAATCAAACATACAGGAGCATTGCTCACTTTGATCACAGTATTATTCTTTTTAGGGAGTTGTGAGGATATGTTGAATACGGATTCTTCAAGGGTTGCCTTTGAAGATGATAATCAGCTCAAGTCGCCCAACGATTCAATTTATTCTGTAATAGGTATACTCTCACAGCTTCAAAAGGTGGGAGAGCCCTATGTGTTACTTGGTGAGTTGCGTGGTGATTTGATGACTGTGTCTGATAATGCGTCTTTTTCTTTGAAAGAGATTAATAACTTCGATATTACTTCGGAGAACACCTATTTGAATAAGCGGAATTATTATACGATCATCAATAATTGCAACTATGCGATTGCCCGGATGGATACTGCAATCACCATTCGTAATGAGAAAGTGATGTTACCTGAGTTTGCAGCGATAAAAGCGATACGGGCATGGACCTATTTTCAGTTGGCTCAGATTTATGGAAAGGTAAGTTACATTACTGAGCCTATTTTAGATTATGATACGGCTTTAAAAGAATATCCGGTGATCGGGATGGACGATCTGGCATCAAAGTTGATTACCGATTTGCTTCCTTATATTGATGTACGTAGTCTGAATTATGGCTCTATTGACGGTCTGTACTCACCGTTGTTCTTTATTCCCATTCCGATGTTGCTGGGAGATTTATATCTCTATCAGAATCAGTATAATGAAGCGGCTGGTATGTATTATAAATTGATGGTCGATAAAAACTATTCTATCTCATCAGGCTATATTAGTTATTGGAATTCTCAGGCTCGAGACGGTGCTACCGGTGAACATATCAATTCTTATATTGATGAAGTGATTACTAAAATAGCGTATAGTTCTGTACCGAAAGACTATCACACTGATTTGGTTAACATGTCTTTCAATAATGTAACAAGTCTGCTGCCCACACAAAACTTTATTGACGAAATGTCATTGAAAACACACTTCTTTGCTACCCGTTTGGACGGAACGATTACGGCTTACTTTACGGGCGATTTGCGTGGACACATAAAACTTCCGTCTACCAATGAAGAGTTGGGAGATGCGTTTGAATCGGTGAATATTGCGGGTGTGGGTCCGAAGATGCTTATTAAGAAGTTTGTGAATGGTGCACAAGAGGAATTTACAATACCTGTTGAGGATAACAATGGATTGCTGGAGAATGCATATATTCTGAGATCGATTCCTCTTTATCGTCATCCTCACCTTTATTTACGCTTTGCTGAAGCTGTAAACCGTGCCGGAAAACCTACATTTGCCTTTGCGGTGTTGAAATATGGATTGACGGAAGAAACAATTGCTAATCCGGAAAGGGTAAATCCTGCTGAATTGGCTGGTGGAGAATCGTATCTTGATTTCTCGTTTACGTCTTATAATGTAGGTACGGCTTGCCGTGGACGTGGGATGGGTATTTCGAAAGATATGTCTGACTTCGTGATTCCTGATTTCTCACAGAATCCTCCTGCTGTAGCGTTACAGGATTCTATCGATTGGGTTGAGCAAAAAATACTTGAAGAGATGGCTGCGGAAACGGCCTATGAAGGTAACCGTTTCTTTGACTTACTACGTATATCGCATCATAGAGCAGATCATCCGGCATTTATGGCTGAAAAGGTTGCTGTAAAATATGGGAATCCGGAAGCTATGAAAAGTAAACTGATGGATATAAATGCATGGTTTTTGAAATAGAAAACGAAGGAAGATGAGATGACCGCTGGATTTTATTATCTATAAATAAAATTCAGCGGCCATTTTTTCATAAGTGTTTATTTCTTGAAGGTGATTACAATTAGGATTCGATCTATTCTATAAATGTAATAAAAAGCAGAATACTGCTTATACTATTGTCTTTTTATTTTGTCATTTCAAAATTCTTTCCGTTCTTTGTCCCCGTAATTACAAAGAACTACTTATGAAAGGGATTATTCTTGCCGGTGGAAGTGCTACGCGCCTCTATCCATTGTCTAAAGCCATATCGAAACAAATCATGCCGGTATATGACAAGCCGATGATTTATTATCCACTCTCTACATTGATGCTGGCGGGTATTCGTGAAGTCTTGATAATTTCTACTCCCCGTGATCTGCCAATGTTTCGTGATCTTTTGGGAACGGGTGAAGAACTGGGTATGTCTTTTCAGTATAAGATACAAGAGCAGCCTAATGGGTTGGCACAGGCATTTGTACTGGGTGCTGATTTTCTGAATGGAGAACCGGGATGTTTGATACTTGGAGATAACATGTTTTATGGACAAGGATTCTCGGCTATGCTTCGTCGGGCGGCTATGATAGAGAAGGGGGCTTGTGTTTTTGGTTATTATGTGAAAGATCCCCGTGCGTATGGAGTAGTCGAGTTTGATGAATCCGGAAAGGTCATTTCTCTTGAAGAGAAGCCGGTTACTCCAAAAAGTAATTATGCTGTTCCCGGTCTATATTTTTATGATGCTACTGTTACTGAAAAGGCTGCATCGCTTCAACCTTCTGCCCGGGGGGAATATGAAATTACTGATTTGAATAAGCTTTATCTCGAGGAAGGTACGTTGCAGGTTGAGCTTTTTGGCCGTGGTTTTGCCTGGTTGGATACAGGAAATTGTGATAGTTTGCTTGAAGCCTCTAATTTTGTAGCTACTATTCAGAACCGACAGGGATTTTATGTCAGTTGTATTGAAGAGATAGCTTGGCGTAACGGTTGGATTACAACAGCGCAACTTCGTGTACTGGGTGAAGGACTGCAAAAGACAGAGTATGGTAAATATCTTTTGGAACTGGCTGAACAATAAAATCAACATAACAGAAATAATATGAAAACTTATCTTGTAACCGGTGCTGCCGGATTTATTGGCGCTAATTATCTGAAGTACATTCTGGCCAAGCATGATGACATTCGTGTAGTGGTGCTTGATGCACTGACTTATGCCGGAAACCTTGGTACCATTGCAAAAGACATCGACAATGAACGTTGCTTTTTTGTGAAAGGAGATATCTGTGATCGTGATTTGGCTGATCGGCTTTTTGCTGAATATAAGTTCGACTATGTTGTGAACTTCGCTGCTGAAAGTCACGTTGACCGTAGTATTGAGAACCCTCAGTTATTCCTTATTACTAATATTTTGGGTACGCAGAACTTGCTTGATGCTGCCCGTCGTGCCTGGGTGACAGGAAAAGATGAGAACGGATATCCAACCTGGCGTAAAGGGGTACGTTATCATCAGGTATCTACCGACGAGGTTTACGGTTCGCTTGGTGCCGAAGGCTATTTCCATGAAACGACTCCACTCTGTCCGCATAGCCCGTACAGTGCATCGAAAACCAGTGCCGATATGGTGGTAATGGCTTATCACGATACCTATAAGATGCCGGTGACTATCACGCGCTGTTCAAACAACTACGGTCCGTATCATTTTCCGGAGAAACTGATTCCGCTGATTATCAAGAATATTCTTGAAGGTAAGAAACTTCCTGTGTATGGAGACGGTAGCAATGTGCGCGACTGGCTGTACGTGGAAGATCATTGCAAGGCTATCGACCTGGTAGTTCGTGAAGGTGTGGAAGGAGAAGTATACAATGTGGGCGGACATAACGAAAAGACTAATCTTGAGATTGTAAAATTAACAATCGCAACGATTCATCGCCTGATGGCAGAACATCCCGAATATCGTGAGGTGTTGAAGAAAAAAGAGAAAAATGCCGATGGTGAAATTTCAATCGACTGGATAAACGAAGATTTAATTACGTTTGTCAAGGATCGTCTGGGGCATGACCAGCGCTACGCCATCGATCCGACAAAGATCACTAATGCCTTGGGTTGGTATCCCGAAACGAAATTTGAAGTCGGCATTGTGAAAACAATCGAATGGTATCTGAGTAATCAGGAATGGGTGGAAGAAGTAACCAGTGGTGATTATCAGAAATATTACGAACGGATGTATAGCAAACGTTGACTTGCTAACCGTTTATAACAAGTCCTATTGACAATAGGATTCCCATTAACAGCATATTGCGTGAAGTTTCGCCCAATATGCTGTTTAATTTTTTGCCACTATGTATCTGTACCATTTTTTTCCAGGTCCGAATGTGGAAGAACAGGTAAAGTTGGGGTAAGAGAGTTGCGTATAGGTGCCCGTTGAATAGAAACCAGAAACAAAGCCAGGCAGCTGTAATGCCGAGCAGTAAATAAAAGTATCTGCCGAAGGATTCACCGAAACGGACTACAACGGTCTTTTTTCCGCTTTTTCGGTCGGCATCCCGATCCCGGTAATTGTTAACTACCAGTAATGTATCTACAATCAGTCCGCATACCAGTGATGCAACCGTGACGTTTGGTGTCCAATTGAGAGCCTGTACGTAATAAGTACCCCCTACCGGAACGAAGCCGAAGAATACAATGACCAATACGTCTCCCCATCCTTTATAGGATAATGGATAAGGTCCTGTGGTGTACAAGAAGGCGAACAATACACACAACGCACCTATAAGAATCAACTCCCATCCTGCATAAAACAGGAGAGTACACCCGATCAGGCAGGCCAGGCCTACCGTGATGAAGATACCTTGTTTCATCGCGGCTGCCGAAATCCAGCCTTGTGCACAGGCACGTTCCGGTCCGAGACGATCTTCGCGGTCGGTCCCTTTTAGAAAGTCAAATAAATCGTTGATGAAATTGGCGGCAACCTGCATCAGTCCGGCGAACAAACAGCAGATCAATGCCGGTATCCAATTGAATTTTCCGTCGGCAAAAGCCAATGCACAACCTATCATTACCGGAGTAATGGCACCTGCCAGTGTTTTGGGGCGGGCCGCAAGTATCCATGCCTGCAACGAGTTACGTTTCACTTCTTCCATTTTCTTTTTCTATCATCCGTTTTTGAGAGAACAAAGATAGGGCAAAAAACGTATATTTTTGCTTTTTTGTCTATCTTTGCGCTCCTGATATTAGAGAATATGAAGAAGATAATATACCTGTTGGCGGCACTTTTGTTGCTGCTTTCCTCTTGTAAATCGAAGAAGAATCTGGTTTCTCCGATTCCTCGTCCGGTATTGAATGTTGATTCTGTCCGTCCGGATAGCTCCGATGTAGTGGCCCGGCTGTTCTCGCCGGATACCTCCGAACTCAAAAAATTCTCAGTCAAGCGGAAGAGAGAAAAAACGCATGTTGCCTCTCCTGTTATAACGCGCTCTGCTCCTTCCATTGTAGCCCGGGGGACTCGTATTACCAGTTCTGCGGTGAGCGTATCTTCCGTTTATCCGGGTATCGACCGGGTGAAAAAGTACGAGTTCACCCATCGTGATGTGCCTGATGCTTTTGACGGTTTCCGTATTGCTTTTATTTCGGATTTACATTATAAGAGTCTTTTCAAGGAGAAAGGTCTGGAGAGTCTGGTACGTTTGCTGAATGCCCAGCATGCCGATGTACTGTTGATGGGAGGTGACTACCAGGAGGGATGTCAGTACGTGCCCGAGCTCTTTGCGGCGTTGGCTAAAGTCAAAACTCCAATGGGGACTTATGGAGTGATGGGAAATAACGATTATGAACGTTGCCATGATGAAATTATCCGTGAGATGCAACGTTACGGCATGCGACCTCTTGAACATCAGATCGATACGTTGAGACGTGATGGAGCACAAATTATCTTGGCCGGTGTACGCAATCCGTTTGACCTTGCCAATAACGGAGTTTCGCCTACTTTGTCCCTTTCTCCGTCTGATTTCGTAATACTATTGGTACACACACCCGATTATGCCGAGGATGTGTCAGTCGCTAATTCTGATTTGGTCCTGGCAGGGCATACACATGGCGGGCAAGTCCGGATTTTGGGATATGCTCCCATTATTCCTTCACACTATGGCAGCCGTTTTCTGACAGGATTGAAGTATAACTCGGCTAAGATTCCGATGATTGTGACCAATGGAATCGGTACCTCAAATAAGAATATCCGTATCGGTGCACCTGCCGAGATTGTGATAATTACACTGCATCGTCTCCGGAATGAATAATTCTCAGGTATGGCAGGAGTGGGAAGAATCAATGCTTCCGGTCTGTTGTATAATTCTTTTATATACAGCCGGATGAAGGAAATAACGTATATCTTTTCCGGTAGCCAGGGCTTCTCTGATGAAGGTAGAACTGATTTCGAATATGGGAGAATCTGCTACGTGTACGTTCGGGGGTAACTGTGACTTATCTACAGAGAATCCCGGACGGGGATAAACGAGTATCTTATTTTCTGAGACGATACGTTCCGATTCGAACCATCGGTCAAATACCATCCAATTGTCAGAGCCTATAATCAACTGGAATTCTCTTTCGGGATATTCTTGTTTCAGGCGATTGAGCGTATGGATCGTATAAGAAGGACGGGGCAGATGAAATTCGAAATCGGATACCCGGAATCGCGGATATCCCTCAATAGCAAGCTGTACCAGTTGCAGACGCAGTTCGTCCGGCCATAAATCAGCCTGATTCTTGAAAGGATTGTGCGGGGTGACCATAAACCAGACTTCATCCAGCCCTTCAAACTCGCACAGATAGTTGGCCAGTGCCAGATGTCCGATGTGGATCGGGTTGAAAGAGCCGCTGAAGATTCCGGTTTTAGTCTTTGCCATATGCTATAATCACGAATAAGAGAGTAGGAGATTATTCAGTATCGATGCCCAGAAACTCTTTAATCACTTTCAATGCGTGTGCCTTGGCTGTTTCCAGGTCGTCATTAATGATAACCTTATCAAATTTCGGAGCAAAGCTTAATTCATATTCGGCTTTGGCTATCCGACTCTCGATCACTTCGGGAGTATCTGTTCCGCGTCCGATCAGACGGCGGCGCAGTTCGTCAATGCAGGGAGGCTGGATAAAAAGCGAAAGCGCCCGTTCACCATAATATTTCTTGATGTTACAGCCACCTACGACATCTACATCGAATACAACATTTTGTCCGGCAGCAAGCTGTTTTTCTACCTGTGCTTTCAGAGTGCCGTAGAACCGGTCGGTATATACTTCCTCGTATTCCAGGAATTCATTGTTTGCAATGCGTTGACGGAATTCATCGGGAGAGAGGAAAAAATATTCTACTCCATGCTTTTCGTTTCCCCGGGGGGGACGACTGGTGGCTGAGATCGAGAATGCAAGATTCAACTTTTGAGCCAACAAATAATTTATGATTGTTGACTTACCCGATCCGGAAGGAGCAGAAAAGATGATTACTTTGGCTTCACCCGTTTTGTGTGGGGTAGTTATTCTTTCAGTTGGGTTCATAATCTATCGTTATTACATCACATTCAGCACCTGTTCTTTGATCTGCTCCAGTTCGTCTTTCATCTGTACCACGATTTTTTGCATTTCAGCGTGGTTCGATTTACTGCCGAGTGTATTGATCTCCCGTCCCATTTCCTGAGCGATGAATCCCAGCTTTTTACCTTGTCCGCTGCCACTTTCAAGCGTACTGATGAAGTATTTCAGATGATTGCCCAAACGTTGTTTCTCCTCGTTGATATCGAGTTTCTCGATGTAGTAGATCAGTTCCTGTTCGAGACGGTTCTTATCATAGTCCACATTGAGTGTTTTCTCCAGTGCATCGGTGATACGTTCTTTAACCTTATCTACCCGTTCTTTTTCATAAGGGGTTACCGATTCGAGCAGACGATGGATATTCGCGATTTTTTCCCGGAACTTTTTTTCCAGAGCAGCACCCTCTTGTTTCCGGAAATCGACTAAATGTGAAACAGCCTCTTTGACTGCTGCGTACACTATTCCCCATTCTTCCTCACTCAACTCCTGTGTTTCGGTACGGGTCATTACATCCGGCATACGGAGTAAAGTCTGAAACCAGTCAGTAGGTACTGCAATGTGGAGGTTTTCGGAGATAGCTTTGATTGTAATATCCTTCTACCAATACTTGGTTGATGGGAGTGGCAGCGTCTGCACACTCTTTCTTTTCCACCCAAAGGCTGAAGTCAACTTTTCCACGTTCCAGCACACGTGCAATTTCATTGCGGATTTCCATCTCTTTTTCACGGTATGCCGGTGCGATACGTGCCGACAAATCCATCGCTTTGCTATTAAGCGATTTTATCTCTACGTTAATCTTCTTATCGGGAAGTTCGGCAGTTGCTTTGCCATATCCCGTCATGGATTGTATCATATTACCAAAAGTTTTGTGCAAAAATACGGGATAATTTTAAGATAATCGCTGTAAATGGATAAAAAAGACATCTTGGTTAGAAGAAACTGTTTTGAATTTTCTGCCATAATAATCTTAGAATCCGGTATTTCGATAACGAAGGTGC
>OHGH01001075.1_pt1 | contig 10724 bp, 7 predicted proteins | sample 1567801 | NCBI WGS metagenome assembly OHGH01 (sample SAMEA3879519, study PRJEB24766) | human gut metagenome | biome: human-associated habitat; feature: feces | place: USA | collected 1985/1987
AGTAGAGATAAAGTACTCCAACACGGACAAACCTTCCTTAAAGTTAGAAAGGATCGGGTTCTCGATAATCTGACCACCTTCTGCACCACTCTTCTGCGGTTTCGCCATCAAACCACGCATACCGGACAACTGACGAATCTGCTCCTTAGAACCACGGGCACCAGAATCCATCATCATGTAGATTGAGTTGAATCCATCGTTATCCGCCGTTAATTGCTTAATCAAGATATTAGACAAGTTACTATTAACGTGTGTCCAAGTATCAATGATCTGGTTATAACGCTCGTTGTTGGTAATGAAACCCATATTATAGTTAGCCATGATCTGCTCAACCTCCTCATATCCCTTCTGAACCAACGCATCTTTTTCAGCAGGAATAAGCACATCGGCCAAGTTGAAAGACAGACCACCCTTAAATGCCATATAGTAACCCAAGTTCTTGATATCATCCAAGAACTGAGCGGTACGAGCTACGCCACAAGCCTTGATTACCCGACCGATGATGTCGCGAAGAGACTTCTTACCCAACACCTCGTTTACATAACCAATCTCTTTCGGAACAAACTCATTTACCATCAAACGACCTACAGAAGTCTCTACCATCGTCTTCACCAAGTTACCGTTCGCATCCAAATCCTCCACGTAAACATGGATCGGAGCATGGATATCCAACTTCTTCTCATTGTAAGCGATCGTAGCCTCTTCCGGACCATAGAAAGTCAAACCTTCGCCTTGTGTACCCTTGCGCAACTTGGTAATATAATACAAACCAAGCACCATATCCTGAGAAGGTACGGTAATAGGAGCACCATTCGCGGGGTTCAAGATATTGTGTGAAGCCAACATCAACATTTGAGCTTCCAAAACAGCCTCATTACCTAACGGCAAGTGAACAGCCATCTGGTCACCGTCGAAGTCGGCGTTGAATGCCGTACATGCCAACGGGTGCAACTGGATAGCCTTACCCTCGATCAATTTCGGCTGGAACGCTTGGATACCCAAACGGTGCAATGTCGGGGCACGGTTCAATAATACCGGGTGACCTTTCATTACGTACTCCAAAATATCCCAAACAACCGGTTCCTTACGGTCAACGATCTTCTTGGCAGATTTCACCGTCTTCACGATACCGCGTTCGATCAATTTACGGATAACGAAAGGCTTATAAAGCTCGGCAGCCATATTCTTCGGCAAACCGCACTCGTGCATCTTTAATTCCGGACCTACGACAATAACCGAACGAGCGGAGTAGTCAACACGCTTACCCAACAAGTTCTGACGGAAACGACCTTGTTTACCTTTCAAACTGTCGGACAAGGACTTCAACGGACGATTGGCGTCTGTCTTAACAGCGCTCGATTTACGAGAGTTGTCAAACAAAGAGTCCACGGCCTCCTGAAGCATACGTTTCTCATTACGTAAGATCACTTCCGGAGCCTTAATATCGATCAATCGTTTCAAACGGTTATTACGGATAATAACACGACGATATAAATCATTCAAGTCAGAAGTAGCGAAACGGCCACCGTCCAACGGAACCAACGGACGCAGTTCGGGAGGGATCACCGGGATCACCTTCATGATCATCCATTCCGGTTTGTTACGACCTCTGGACGCACGAAAAGACTCAACCACCTGAAGGCGTTTCAAGGCCTCGTTCTTTCTCTGTTGAGATGTGTCCGTATTCGCACGGTGACGCAACTCATAAGAAAGAGAATCCAAGTCCAAGCGAGCCAACAGATCATAAACAGCCTCAGCGCCGATCTTAGCGATGAACTTATTCGGATCCGTATCCTCTAGCAATTGATTTTCTCTTGGAAGGCTATCCAAAATATCCAGATATTCCTCCTCAGATAATAGGTCTAACTCACCGACCGTGTCTACGCAACCCGGCTGGATCACGACGTAGCGTTCGTAATAGATGATGGAATCCAGTTTCTTGGTAGGAAGACCTAGCAAGTAACCGATTTTATTAGGCAAAGAACGGAAATACCAAATATGGGCAACAGGAACCACCAAATGGATGTGTCCCATACGTTCACGACGAACTTTCTTTTCCGTAACTTCCACTCCACAACGATCGCAGACAATACCTTTGTAACGGATACGCTTGTACTTACCGCAATGGCACTCATAGTCCTTGATCGGACCAAAGATACGCTCACAGAACAAACCGTCACGCTCAGGCTTATACGTACGATAGTTAATTGTTTCCGGTTTCAAAACCTCACCGCTGGAGTTCTCTAGGATCTCCTCAGGGGATGCCAGACCGATGGTTATTTTTGAAAAGTTACTCTTTATCTTGTTTTCTTTTCTAAAGGCCATATTATTTATTTATAAAGAGTTATCAATAGATAAAGTAGACGGGCCGTAGCCCACCTACTTCTTTATTGTTATTGAATTAATCCAGAGTGAAACTCAAACCAAGTCCTCTCAACTCGTGCAATAATACATTCAGAGATTCAGGGATACCCGGCTGTGGCATCGGATCACCCTTCACGATCGCCTCATAAGCCTTCGAACGTCCTACAACGTCATCAGACTTAATCGTAAGAATTTCCTGAAGAACATGAGCGGCACCGAAGGCTTCCAGTGCCCAAACCTCCATCTCTCCGAAACGCTGACCACCGAACTGTGCCTTACCACCTAACGGCTGTTGCGTAATCAAAGAATACGGACCGATTGAACGGGCATGCATCTTATCGTCAACCATGTGGCCCAACTTCAAGAAGTAAGTCACACCCACCGTAGCAGGTTGATCGAAACGCTCACCAGTACCACCATCATACAAGTAAGACTTACCATAGCGAGGAATACCAGCCTTGTCTGTCCATTCATTCAAATCATCCAAAGTCGCGCCATCGAAGATCGGAGTAGCGAACTTAACGTCCAACTCACGTCCGGCCCAACCCAACACGGCCTCGAAAATCTGTCCCAAGTTCATACGAGAAGGCACACCCAGCGGGTTCAAGCAGATATCCACCGGAGTACCGTCTTCCAAGAACGGCATATCCTCCTGACGAACGATCTTTGATACGATACCCTTGTTACCGTGGCGACCGGCCATCTTATCACCTACCTGAATCTTACGTTTCTTGGCGATATAAACCTTAGCCATCTGTACGATACCTGTCGGCAGCTCATCACCGATCGTCAAGTCGAACTTCTTACGTCTCAACTCAGCGTCAAGCTCCTTGTACTTTTTCAAATAATTCAAGATAACCTGCTTGATCAACTCATTCTTCTGAGCGTCTGCCGTCCACTTGCTTACTTGGATGGAGTTATAATCCAATTCTTCCAGAGATTTGCGGGTAAACTTAGCACCCTTAGCGATAATCTCCGTATTCATATAGTCTTTAACACCTTGAGAAACCTTGCCGTTTGTAAGCACTAACAACTTATCAACTAACAAAGTCTTCAAGCTAGCCATCTTTTCTTCGTATTCCTCGTCCAACTTCGGCAAGATCGCCTTATCAGTCAATCTGGATTTACGTTTCTTGACAGCCTTCGAGAACAAAGCGGTCTCGATAACCACACCGCGCAAAGACGGAGTAGCCTTCAAGGAAGCATCCTTCACATCACCCGCCTTATCACCGAAGATAGCACGCAACAACTTTTCCTCCGGAGATGGATCAGACTCACCTTTCGGAGTGATCTTACCAATCAAGATATCACCCGGCTCGATGCGAGCACCTACACGAACGATACCTCTCTCATCCAAATCCTTGGTAGCCTCTTCGCTGACGTTAGGGATATCGGAAGTCAATTCCTCCATACCACGCTTTGTCTCACGTACCTCAAGGATGTATTCGTCAACGTGGACAGACGTAAAGAAGTCCTCACGAACCATACGCTCGTTCAACACGATAGCATCCTCATAATTATAACCCTTCCAAGGCATGTAAGCCACCTTCACGTTACGTCCCAAAGCAAGCTCGCCTTTCTGGGTTGAGTAACCCTCGGTAAGGATATCGCCGGCTTTCACACGTTGTCCGCGATGACAGGTCGGTTTCAAATCGACTGTCGTACTTTGGTTGGTCTTACGCCATTTCGGGATATTATATGTCTTAACCGCATCCTCGAAGCTAACGAATTCCTCGTCCTCCGTGCGGTCATATTTAATCTTGATACAAGTAGCATCAACGAACACAACCTCGCCCTCACGCTCAGCCATAATCTGAGTACGGGAGTCACGGGCAACCTGCGCCTCAATACCGGTACCAACAATCGGAGCGTCCGTACGCAACAAAGGAACTGCCTGACGCATCATGTTTGATCCCATCAACGCACGGTTAGCGTCATCGTGTTCCAAGAATGGGATCAAAGAAGCTGCGATAGAAGCGATCTGCTGCGGAGCCACGTCCATCAAATCAAGCTCAGAAGGAGGAACAACCGGAAAGTCAGCCTCGAAACGAGCCTTCACCTTATCACGAATAAACTTACCGTTATCATCCAATGGAGCGTTACCTTGAGCGATTGTCAACTCTTCCTCTTCCTCCGCCGTGTAGTATTGCAAGCCTTCCTCAGAGAAGTCGACCTTTCCATCTGCCACCTTACGGTACGGAGTCGAGATGAAACCAAGATCGTTGATCTTAGCGTATACACATAAAGAAGAGATCAAACCGATGTTCGGACCTTCCGGGGTCTCAATCGGACAAAGACGACCATAGTGCGTATAGTGAACATCACGAACCTCGAATCCGGCACGCTCTCTAGACAAACCTCCCGGACCTAGGGCTGATAAACGACGCTTGTGCGTGATCTCCGCCAACGGGTTCGTCTGGTCCATGAACTGAGACAAGGCATTCGTTCCGAAGAAAGAGTTAACCACGGAAGAAATCGTCTTCGCATTGATCAAATCAATCGGAGTAAACACCTCATTATCGCGAACGTTCATACGTTCACGAACTGTACGTGACATACGAGCCAAACCAATACCGAACTGGTTATACAATTGCTCGCCAACCGTACGTACACGACGGTTGCTTAAGTGGTCGATATCATCCACGATAGCCTTCGAGTTGATCAACTCGATCAGGTACTTGATGATCTCGATAATATCTTCTTTAGTCAAAACCTTAACATCAGCGCTTGTAGTAAGGCCTAACTTCTTGTTGATCCTGTAACGTCCCACCTCACCCAGATCATAACGTTTCTCTGAGAAGAACAGGTTCGTGATAACCTCGCGTGCGCTAGCCTCATCAGCCGGTTCCGCATTTCTCAACTGTCTGTAGATATACAACACAGCTTCCTTCTCGGAGTTACTCGGGTCTTTCTGGAGCGTATTATATATGATAGCATAGTCAGACAGATTCTGGTCCTCACGATGCAACAAGATATTTTGCGTGCCTGAATCCAAGATAGCCTCGATATTGTCGCTATCCAGTACAGACTCACGGTCGATGATAACATCGTTACGTTCAATAGAAACCACCTCACCGGTATCCTCATCTACGAAATCCTCCACCCAAGTCTTCAAAACACGAGCGGCCAGCTTACGTCCGATAAACTTCTTCAGGTTTGCTTTCGTTACCTTCACCTCTTCCGCAAGGTTGAAGATTTCAAGAATATCTCTATCGCTTTCAAAACCAATAGCTCTCAAAAGAGTAGTTACAGGCAATTTCTTTTTACGGTCGATGTAAGCGTACATCACATTGTTGATGTCCGTAGCGAACTCGATCCATGACCCCTTGAACGGGATAATACGTGCGGAGTACAACTTCGTTCCGTTTGCGTGCGTGCTTTGTCCGAAGAATACGCCCGGAGAACGGTGCAGCTGAGACACGACAACACGCTCGGCGCCGTTGATCACGAAAGTACCTCTGTCCGTCATATACGGAATCGGACCCAAGTATACATCTTGGATCACCGTATCGAAGTCCTCATGATCCGGGTCCGTACAGTACAGTTTTAACTTCGCTTTTAAAGGCACGCTATAGGTTAACCCGCGAGCGATACACTCATCGATACAGTAACGAGGCGGATCTATATAGTAATCTAAGAACTCCAACACAAAATTGTTACGGGTATCCGCAATCGGGAAATTCTCGGCAAATACCTTATACAATCCCTCCTTCTTTCTCTTTTCAGGAGGAGTGTCAAGTTGAAGAAAGTCTTGGAACGACTTCAATTGAACTTCGAGAAAGTCCGGATACGGGAAGTGATTCTTTATCGAAGCAAAATTAACTCTTTGGTTTTCAGCTGTTGAAGACATCTAGTAAGGAATTTATTGAACTTATTGAAATTATAGACACAAAAAGGTTAAGAGTCTTCGTAGTCGGAGACTCTTAACCAAATCACCTGGAAACCAGGTTATAAATACTATTTAAGCTCAACTTCAGCTCCAGCCTCTTCCAACTGTTTCTTCAATGCCTCAGCATCAGCTTTAGCGATACCTTCCTTGATTGCACTAGGAGCGCTATCTACCATATCCTTAGCCTCTTTCAAGCCAAGACCTGTTAATTCTTTAACTAACTTAACGATAGCTAATTTATTAGCACCAGCTGCTTTCAATACAACATCGAAAGAAGTCTTCTCTTCTGCAGCGGCAGCAGCACCACCAGCAGCAGGACCAGCAACAGCAACAGCTGCAGCAGCAGGTTCGATACCGTACTCTTCTTTAAGGATAGTAGCTAATTCGCTAACTTCTTTAACGGTCAAGTTTACTAATTGTTCTGCAAAAGCTTTCAAATCTGCCATTTTTGTATGATTTAAATGATTATTTATCTGTGTAATGTTTTAATGAAAAATTATCTTTCTTCCAAAGTCTTCAACAGACCATGGATAGTTTGTCCTGATGACTGAAGAGCAGAGATAACGTTCTTCGCCGGAGATTCCAACAATGCGATAACATCGGCAATAAGTTCGTTTTTGCTCTTGATATTTACTAATGCCTCAAGATTCTCAGCACCTACATAGAAGCTTTCTTGTACGTAAGCAGCCTTCAAAGCCGGTTTAACGACTACACCTTTTTTAGCGTCCTTAGTAAAATCCTTAATCAGGCGAGCGGGAGCATTAGCGACTTGTGAGAACATCACAGCCGTATTGCCTTTCAAAGCTACGTTAAGATCAGAGAAGTCACCCTCAATGTTCTCCAACGCTTTCTTAAGCAAGTTATTCTTTACAACGACTAACTTAACCTCACGCTTGAAACACTCTCTTCTCAATTTGCTGGTTTTCTCAGCGTCCAACGCCTCGATATCCGTCAAATAGAAATTAGGATATTCCTTTAATGTTTCAGTTAATTGACCTATAACAGTTCCTTTATCTTCCTTTCTCATTGTTCAATTGTTTTTTAGTTTTCTTCAACTGATTTGGGGTCAATTTTAATACCCGCACTCATAGTACTAGAAAGATAAATACTCTTTATATACGCACCTTTAGCCGCAGTAGGTTTCAACTTGATCAAAGTTGAAATAAACTCCTTAGCATTGTCACGAATCTGTTCCGGAGTGAAAGACACCTTACCAACAGATGTGTGAACGATACCGCTCTTATCTACCTTAAAGTCGATCTTACCTTGCTTAACCTCCTTCACCGCATTTCCGATCTCATTGGTAACCGTACCACTCTTTGGGTTAGGCATCAAACCACGAGGGCCTAATACGCGACCAAGAGCACCGATCTTACCCATGATAGAAGGCATAGTGATGATAACATCAATGTCAGTCCAACCACCTTTAATCTTATTAATATACTCATCCAATCCAACATAGTCAGCTCCAGCGGCAGTAGCTTCAGCTTCCTTGTCCGGAGTACATAATGCGAGAACCCTAACCTGCTTACCAGTTCCGTGAGGCAATGAAACCACGCCTCTCACCATTTGATTGGCCTTACGGGGGTCAACACCTAAACGGACATCAACATCTACGGATGCGTCAAACTTAGTTGTAGTAATTTCCTTCACTAAAGCTGAAGCTTCTTTCAATGTATATGCTTTCCCAGCTTCAATCTTGCCCAAAGCCAACTTTTGATTCTTTGTAAGTTTACTCATCTCAATTGAAGTTTATTAATTATTACCCGGGAATGTCCCTTTAACAGTGATACCCATACTTCTGGCTGTTCCCGCAACCATTCTCATGGCCGACTCGACAGTAAAGCAGTTTAGATCGACTAATTTGTCTTCAGCGATAGCTTTCACCTGCTCCCATGTGATCTCAGCGATCTTAGCACGGTTAGGTTGAGCGGAACCGCTCTTCTTCTTAGTAGCTTCCAACAACTGGATTGCCACAGGAGGAGTTTTAACGACAAAGTCGAAAGACTTATCGGCATAGTAAGTAATTACAACAGGTAATATCTTACCAGCCTTGTCTTGGGTCTTGGCATTAAATTGCTTGCAAAACTCCATAATGTTAATACCCTTAGAACCCAAAGCAGGTCCTACTGGGGGAGAAGGGTTTGCTGCTCCTCCTTTAATCTGCAATTTGATTTGTCCAGCAACTTCTTTAGCCATTGTTTCTAAAATTTTTTAGATATATAACATCAATAACAGAAAGGTAGCACTTTTCGTAACCAGAGTACTATTCTTTCTCAACTTGCATATAACCCAACTCAAGGGGAGTCTTGCGTCCGAAGACCTTAACCATCACCTTAAGTTTCTTTTTCTCGGCGTTGACCTCTTCGATTATACCCGTGAAACCGCTGAACGGTCCAAAAGTAATCTTCACACTCTCGCCAACATAGAACTGGATATCCAGATCCTCTTGTTGTTCCTGCAACTCGTCAACCGTACCTAAGATACGATTCACTTCCGCAGGACGTAATGGCACGGGGGTATCAGAACCACCCAAGAAACCAATCACGTTCGGAATGTTCCGCAATCGATGAGCAACCTCACCGACCAAAGCGGCCTCAACCAGTACATAACCCGGCAAGTAAGCTCTTTCTTTCATGACCTTCTTACCGTTTCGTACCGTAAAGGTTTTCTCGGTCGGAATCAAGACTTGAGATACATATTCTCCCAGATCCGTATTCTTCAGCTCAGCCTCTAGATATTCCCGTACCTTGTTCTCCTTGCCACTGATGGCACGCAGAACATAAAATTTCTTTTGGATATCAGACATACCTTAACTGATTAGAAAATTTGGTTGTAGAAGAAACGCATAACAGCCTCGAAGGCCCCGTCAACAACAAAGATCAATGCGGCGATGATAAGGGAAGCAAACATAACAACAACCGCACTATTGGAAAGCTCTGCTCTCGTAGGCCAAGAAACTTTATAAACAAGTTCGTTATAAGATTCCTTAATATAAGTAATTATCTTTTTCATCGAATCTATAGATTTTAGCACGGAAGGAGAGGCTCGAACTCCCGACACCTGGTTTTGGAGACCAGTGCTCTACCAACTGAGCTACTTCCGTAGAAATAGCCAGCCCTTAAAAAGACTGGCTATAACATTATCTAATGCTTGAATTAGTTCTCTAATTCTGTGATCTGGCCTGCACCTACTGTACGTCCACCCTCGCGGATAGCGAAACGAAGACCTACGCTACATGCTACCGGATAGATCAACTCAACCTCGATCGTTACGTTATCACCCGGCATTACCATTTCAGTTCCTTCCGGCAAAGTGATCTCACCAGTTACATCCAATGTACGGATGTAGAACTGAGGACGATATTTGTTGTGGAACGGAGTGTGACGACCACCTTCCTCTTTCTTCAAGATATAAACCTCAGCCTTGAACTTAGAATGCTCTTTAACCTGACCCGGGTGGCAGATTACCATACCACGCTTGATCTCATTCTTATCGATACCGCGAAGCAACAAACCAACGTTGTCACCAGCCTCACCTTGATCCAATAACTTACGGAACATCTCAACACCTGTAACAACAGATTTCTTACCAGCAGCGCCAAGACCGATGATCTGAACTTCCTCACCAACCTTAACAATACCTGTCTCGATACGACCTGTAGCAACAGTACCACGACCTGTAATTGAGAATACGTCCTCAACCGGCATCAAGAACGGCTTGTCGATTTCGCGCGGAGGCAGAGGAATCCAAGTATCACAAGCTTCCATCAACTCCATTACTTTATCTTCCCATTGAGCATCACCGTTCAATGCACCAAGAGCAGAACCACGGATGATCGGAGTGTTGTCACCGTCGAATTGATAGAATGAAAGCAACTCTCTCATCTCCATCTCAACCAATTCCAACATTTCCTCGTCGTCAACCATGTCACACTTGTTCATGAATACAACCAATCTCGGAACGTTTACCTGACGAGCCAAAAGGATGTGCTCGCGAGTTTGAGGCATAGGACCATCAGTAGCAGCAACTACGATGATAGCACCGTCCATCTGAGCAGCACCAGTTACCATGTTCTTTACGTAGTCGGCGTGACCCGGGCAGTCTACGTGAGCGTAGTGACGGTTAGCTGTTTCATACTCTACGTGAGAAGTGTTGATAGTGATACCTCTTTCCTTTTCTTCAGGAGCGTTATCGATAGAATCGAAAGAACGCAATTCAGAAAGACCTTTCTTTGCCAACACTGTAGTGATAGCAGCTGTCAACGTGGTTTTACCGTGGTCAACGTGACCAATTGTACCAATGTTTACATGCGGTTTGGTACGTTCGAATTTCTCTTTAGCCATAGCTTTACTTGTTATTTATTTGATTAATAATCAGCTTTTACATCTTTGTGAGCTGTTACCGGGACTTGAACCCGGGACCTCTTCCTTACCAAGGAAGTGCTCTACCGCTGAGCTATAACAGCAAG
>OHGH01001104.1_pt1 | contig 10418 bp, 10 predicted proteins | sample 1567801 | NCBI WGS metagenome assembly OHGH01 (sample SAMEA3879519, study PRJEB24766) | human gut metagenome | biome: human-associated habitat; feature: feces | place: USA | collected 1985/1987
GCCGCCTGCCATATCCACTCCAAGGGCAGTCATCTGCTGCATTCTGTCCACAAAATAGTCTTTGTTATCCCCGGTGAAGAGCATACGGCCGGTGACCATCTGAGGATACCCCGCATTGGGAAGGGCTGTGAGAAGTTTTCCTTCCGGTTTTTCCAGTATCTGCAGGATCCGGTGCATATGGGACGGACCCACACCGCAGTTAAAGCCCACGGCATCGATCTCCTTTGCCTCACCCGCTCTCTGTAAAAGCTTTCTTGCACTTAATCCTGCATTGCTGTAGCCGAACTGGTTTACAGAGAATTGTACCGTAATAAATGCCTGTTCCCCGATCATTTTGATCGCAGGCAGGAGCTCTTCCATCTCGGAAAAAGTTTCAAAGACAAAAAAGTCCGCTCCCTCTTCCAGAAAAATATTACAAATTTCTTCATATTCTCTGCTTAAAGCATCTTTCTGTGCCATGGCCTCCCCTGGAATCTGGCCAATGTCCGCCGCTATGTAGATCTCTTTCGTCTCTCCGGTGGTCTCTCTCCACTCTGCCACTGCTTCCCTTGCCAGTCGAAGCCCACTGCGCAGTGTCTCTCCGATCTGTTCCCGGGGTATATCCATGCAGAAGCTGTTAGCAGCAAAGGTATTGGTTCGTAAAATCTGTGCTCCTGCTTCCAGATACTCTCTGTGGATCTCCTTTACCCGCTCCGGAGCCTCCAGATTCGCCAGCTCCGGCAGCTGCCTCGTGTCGTATTTTCCTCCGTAATAAGTGCCGAAAGCTCCGTCAAACAGAATCTTTTTCTGTTGGATTCTTTCACGGATCTGTTCTTTGGTGTATTTTGTATTGCCCATTATTGTTTCCTTTGTCCTGTTGATTTCGTCCAGTTTTCTTTTAAAAACGAGCAGGTCTGCTCTCGCAAGCCTGCTCGTTGATCAGCTTCCGTAACTATTCAGAACCACATTTGCAAAACCGCTCTTTCAGAGCTTACTTTTTGCTCATATGGTTACTTCGCCATATAAATCATGTCAAATGTTCTTACGAATGCAAGCATTTGACGTACATTTGACATGATTTGCATGGCTCTGAATAGTTACAGCATACCATATTCTTTTTCGGAAAAACAGTAGCAAATTTAATGATTACATTAACTTGCGGAACAATGCGGTCAGATCCTCGATGCTTGCATCCTTAGGGTTGCCGGGTGCGCAGGCATCTGCATGAGCGGATTCTGCCAGGAAAGGAAGATCCTCTTCCTTCAGTGCTTCCAGCTTGGAAGGAATTCCTACATCCTCGGACAGCTTGCGAACGGCATCTACAGCAGCCTTACGATAGGTTGCCTGATCCATCTGGTCTACACCTTCCACACCCATAGCACGGGCAATCTCACGATACTTTTCACCGGTGCAGTCAGCATTGTATTCCATAACGATAGGAAGCATCATTGCACAGGCAACACCATGAGGGGTATCATAGACAGCACCCAGGGTATGTGCCATGGAATGAGCGATACCGAGACCTACATTGGAGAAGCCCATACCGGCAATGTACTGACCCAGAGCCATGCCTTCACGGCCTTCCTTGGTATTGGCTACAGCGCCGCGCAGGGACTTGGAAATGATCTCGATTGCCTTCAGGTGGAACATATCGGTCATCTCCCATGCCGCCTTGGTGGTGTAACCTTCGATAGCGTGGGTCAGAGCATCCATACCGGTAGAAGCGGTCAGTCCCTTGGGCATAGAAGACATCATCTCGGGATCTACCACAGCGATAATAGGCATATCATGAGGATCTACGCATACGAACTTACGCTTGCGCTCTACATCAGTGATAACGTAGTTGATCGTAACCTCAGCTGCGGTACCGGCTGTGGTGGGTACTGCGATGATGGGTACACAGGGTTTCTTGGTAGGTGCTACGCCTTCCAGGCTACGTACATCTTCGAATTCCGGGTTGGCAATGATGATACCGATGGCTTTGGAGGTATCCATGGAAGAACCACCACCGATGGCGATGATATAATCTGCACCGGATGCCTTGAAAGCAGCCACACCGTTTTTCACATTGTCAATAGTAGGATTAGCCTTAATATCGGAATAAATTTCATAAGCAAGACCTTCCTTGTCAAGCAGTCCGGTTACTTTTCCGGTCACACCGAACTTGATCAGGTCGGGATCGGAACATACGAATGCCTTCTGAAAAGCATGAGCCTTTGCTTCGGTTACGATTTCTGCAATTGCTCCTGCACCGTGATAAGAGGTCTGGTTGAGCATAATTCTGTTTGCCATGATACATAATCTCCTTTCGATATAAAAACGATCTTTATTGATAATTTTATTCTAACTGCAAACATCGCATAAAGAAAGTGACAGTTTGCCCCGACTGTCACTTTTTTACACAAATTTCATATTTTCCCAATTACTTTTGGTTATTATTCACAAATGTTTTTGGTCATTTTTTCTTAACATAATACGCCCAACTGCTGAAATAATTCTGTCACCGGTGCCGGAAATGCACTGACTAACAGTGCCGCCATCTGCTCCGGCGTTCTCTCCCTCGGAGCGAAAATCCATTCCACAGTCATATCAATAGATCCTCTGCAATAAAGCTGCAAGGGAAATAAAAGGTTCTCTTCAAGCTGTCTGCCGGTCTTACGCCTGATCAGCTGTGTATAGAAATTCAGGATCAGCTCGTAGTCATGTTCCTTTAGAGAATTATGATCATCCGATCGGAATGCCCCAGCAAAAAAGACTCTCTCATTTTGAATGAATTCAAACTTTCTGGTCAGTCCTTCGTATACAGTAAGTCCGTCTCCCATCTGGGCAAAAGATTCCAGTAAGAGTTTGTCGAAATACCAGTTGATCAGATCATATTTGTCCTGAAAATTCCGATAAAAGGTCTGCCTCGTCACGCCGCAGGTCTGCACGATCTGCGTCACGGTCATGGCATCGGTGCCGGAAGCTGCCATACACTTTTTCGCCGCTTCCGCCAGGCGGTATTTTGTTTTATCCGCTGAAGTTTCTTTTGTACTCATTTCGTCTTACCTCTAATCTACTACCGTTCCCGGCGTTACATAGCTTTCCGGTAGTTCCGCTTCCAGAAAAGCTGCAGCATCCCTGACGCAGTCCACGCATTCTCTCTTCACCACACCGTCGGTAATGCCCTTTAATTCCTTACAGATCACTGTCCCGTTCTGTTCCTTGAAACGGTTGATGATCTTCCGGGAGCCCTGCATTGTCCGCTGCGGATTCTTGTTGATCAGTCCCAGGATACTAACTGCACCGATGATAGCTCCACAGGTAGCTTCCATACTGCCACCAACGCCTGCTGCGAAGCCCTGGGTAAGGTTCCTCGCTGTCTCCTCGTCAATTCCCGCCAGATCGCAATATGTACATGCCACTGCCTGCGCACAATTGTAGCCACACATTTTTCTTTCTGCTGCTTTTTCTACTCTTGATTCCATAACTGTTGTTCCTTCTTCTGTTTATATTTTTCCAATAATCATCTGTAGTGTATTTTCTGTTATGTATTATATCAGAAATAAATCTAAGACGCCATCGTCATAATTTTCTATCTTTACATTTCTCCCAAACTGTTCTAAGTGTATAAATAATTCCTACAAATTTCAAAATCATGTTGACATTGCCGTGGGAAGATGTTATTATCATTCTTGCGTGATGCGAGATAGTAATTATTTTGTGTCGCTATGCGGAAGTGTCGGAATTGGCAGACGAGCAAGACTAAGGATCTTGTGGTAGCAATACCGTGTGGGTTCAAGTCCCATCTTCCGCATTATTTTTTTACTTTAAAAAGCTTAGGGATAGGGTGTTCCTGAGTTTTTTTCATTTGTAAAAATAATGATATTAGGGTGAGACTCTTTCAAGCTGCCTTCTCTCTGTGAATAATCTACCAAGGATGTCTCCGTGGTTGTTTCTGTAAGTTCTACTTGTGCAGATTCAACAGTAGTGGGAATGGGTTCTGCTGTCGCTGTAGTTTCCTGTTTTCCGCAGGAAGCAAACGATAAAATACATATTGTCATCAGTGCTAAAATAATTTTTCTTTTCATTGTCTGTTCCTCGCTCTATAAAATCAATTACTCTTCTATACCACCGCACTACTCACTTTCTTCAATTGCATCAGGCGATTTTTCCAGCCTTTTAAGCCATTTGGTTATCGATCCGTTCTGAATCTTTCCGCCCTAACCGCCCCATAATCAAATCCAGTACAGCCTGTCCATTCAGTTCATCTATGTTGGCATTAGACATCTCAGTATTCCTTCGCAATCTCTTCCTCAATTCCATACATCGTCTTAAATGTCTCAAGATCCTCTGCCCTGCGGATCAGCATGACTTCTTCGAATTTTCCCGTGTGGATATCCTTGAATCCCGCCACCTGTTCGCCGTTGCAGATGCTGGCTTTGATGACAGGTTTTTGATTGCTCCGGTCGTAAGTCTTCTTTTCGCTTTTCTTTGAAAAAAGTATCATTCTGATTCCTCCAGTGCTACTTTTACCATCCGTTCAAAGGATTGTGCAAATCTCTCGTCATCCTCTTCTGTCCGTTTCTTCGGGCCTTTGAAATGATTTTTCTGAGAAGCACGTCTTGCCTTTTTATTCAGATGTCTTTCCATGAGCATCTGATCAATATTCTCATCCGTGTACCATTTGCCGGACTGGTGGATTGCGTAGGCTCCCTTACCAAGTGCCATAGCTGCCACGCCATAATCCTGAGATACCACGATATCTCCCCTGTGGCAGAGACTGATCAATTTATAATCCACTGCATCCGCGCCGGCTCCCACGACCACTACCTCACTGTAACCGGAAGTCAGTATATGATTGGTATCGCACAGAAGTGTCACCGGAATCTGATACTTCCGTGCTGTTTTTTCCACTATGTCCACCACCGGACAGGCATCCGCATCCACATAAATCTCCATAAGTAAATTCTCCACCGCTTTCTTATACTTAAAATTATAGCGGCTTTATCCTATGTTTACAAGTTACTTTCCTGTGGGAATCGACTATTGAATGCTGGGCGGAGCGCTACTCCGCCAGATACATCTTCAGGCTTCCTTCCACGGCATCCATGGCTTCCTCCACACTCGCCTGCCCGTTTAGGTATGCCTGTAAACTCTCGGTCAGGGAAGTCTCGATCTGAGTGTCTTCCTTGAGGCATAGGGTTGCAGTCTTGCATAGATCCATCAGCTGTTTTGCGGTCTCCTCAGAGTAGGCTTTGATGGCGAACTCTGCGGTACTGCCGTCGATATCATAGGTGGTATAGGCTTCCGCCATGCTGCGGTCTGCTGCAGCCTGCGTCTCCAACGCTTTTGCATTGACAGGGAATCCCTCATAGGTATCCACGCTCTGCAATTCTTCGGACAGAGCAAACCGCAGGAAATCCTTTGCGATCTCCACGTGTTCACTCCGGCTGTTGATTCCAATGACCATCTTCGGATAAAATGCATTTTCCACGGATACCACATTGGCATTCAACAGTTCTGCCACAGCATAGGGTGTCATTGCCTGATTAAAGCCGTCAGTCTCCTGAAGTACCAGCTTCACATCAGATCCCAGATCCCAGATATTCGCTGCACGGCCTTCTTTTCTGGAAGGCAGGATACCGCAGTTATCCGCAATCTTCTTCAAATCTTCCAGCCAGGGACGTAAGGTATCACGATTCACCTGACGGTTCTGTAAAATATCATCCACGATCAACGGATAGAACTCTTCCACCAGTTCGCCGCAGGTGCGGTCCCCCATATAACTCTCCGTCTTCCCGGATACCGCCTTTGCAATAGCATCCATGCTGCTCATTTCCTCCGGCTGCACATCCCTGCCGACAGCTAACAATAATCCGAATTGCAGCGGCACCGCATACCGTCTTCCATCCGCCTCTTGATACACTGTTGTAATGTTGGAAAGTAGGGTTCCGTCCTCTTCCATGGGCTGCAATATCTCCTGCAGATCCAACAGCAAGCCCTTAGAGGCATACGTGTCCAGTTTCAGATGATCCATCACCATGAGATCCGGTCCGTTGCCGGAGGTCAGGGAAGTGTTCAGATCCTGATAGATCTGCTGATAATCCGCATTTCCGCTGTATTTATCCGTCATGGAGATTGCCGCATCCACATGGATCAGTATCTCCGGATGCTGCTTATGATACTGCACCGCAGCCTGCTGTAAAAAGAAGCTCTCCTCTACGGTATACAGCGTCAGTTCTTCGGTCACCTCTGTCACCGCATCGGGATCGTAGCGGTAAATCATTATTTTATCCCCGCTCTCACTTCCAAACCACGCGTATACACTGCCGTCCGACAGTGCCACAATATCCCGGCACCACTGATCCGACATGGAAAAGCTGGTATCGATTCCTTCTAATAGCTTCTGCCAGTTAGCATCTCCAGCATCACAGTGGAAGAATCCGTCTGCATCCGCCGCATAGACTGTGCCGTCTTCCAGCACACTGAAATAAGCAGAGCTGTAACTGTCCTGGGAAAAAGGAAGCACTTCCTTCTTTTTTGCCCCATTGCTTCCATCCATCTGCATCTGCAACAGACCGTTCACGTTCCCCTGTTCATCCGTCTGTGCCAGATACAACGTATCTCCCACAGCACTGACCCACTTATTATCCGACAGACTGCCACTGTCTGTCAGGCTGTCGCTCTCCTGGCTGCTCACCAGGCTTCCGTCCTGTGCCAATACAACATCCAGGGAAAAATAAGACAGTCCCACTAACAATTCATCCTCTGTCAGTGTCACATACTGCGGCGTATCATAGAACCGATAGCCATCCATATCCATAGGCTCCAGCCACTTCTGTGGTGTAATATCCAACGCACTGCCGCCCGCTTCCTTCCACAGATGTGCGGAAGAGCTCTCCTCATCCCGGTAACAGTTGCCGTACAGGTACTGATTCCCCTCCGCATCCTGCAACAGTGTAAAACTGTCACTGCTCTCCAGACCCTTTCCCTCGGGAAGCGCCTTCAGCCAGTCCTTCGTCACTTCCGTCAGAGTATCCCCTTCGCCCAGCATCCATTCCTCTAAAGAGACCTGACCTTCCGATCCTCCTGCCACGAGAAAATGTAATTCATCACCCGAACGGAAGATCTGGCTGATATTTTTGTCCTTCCATTCCTCCGGAAGTGAGAGTTCCGTCTCTACATATCGCCCTTTCTGCACTTCATCAGGTGACGCTGCAATCTGCAGATCGTTCTTCTTCCCGCACCCGGTGAACAGTCCCATGACGATTGCCATACAGGTCGCCAGTGCGATTCCTTTTTGCATGTTATTGTTACTGTTATTCCAATAAATTCTGTTTTGCATCTTAATCCCTATGCCTTTCTCCCATTCTGCTGTGTGTTCCACAGCTTTTTCTTACAGGAAAAGTATAGCGGTTTCTTTTTTAAGATAACAGCAGGCACGGGTTAAGATGCCTTTACCATATGATTAAGATTTTCTTAATCGAGTAGGAGGCGGTGACTAACCGCCGTCCTCTCACACCACCGTGCGTACCGTTCGGTACACGGCGGTTTCAATAGTTGACGTGCACAGACTGATAGGCTGTGGCTAAATCGTAAAAGCCACTGTTTATCAGTCTTTCTTTATTCAGCGCCCAAATCACAGCTTTGTTATTACTGATATACCAATACTTTCTGCGACTGTTTGCTATTGTTGCCGCATAGTGTTCTGGAATTCCCAGCTTGACTAGATTCTTATATTTCGTTCTCGGTTTCTTCCACTGTTTCCATATACACATACGTATTCTGTGATAGAGCCATCCATTGATGTCATCTATGTTGTTCTTCATACTTGCAATTCCGTAGTAGTTAAGCCATCCCCTCGCATACACCTTGATTTTCTCAAGGCTTAGCTTGATTGACTGCCATCGTTTACGGGAAGATAACTCTTTCAGTCTAGACTTGAACTTCTTCCATGACTTCAGATGAACTCTGACATAAATGCCTTTTCCGTTCCTTCCCAATGCAAAGCCAAGGAATTTAAAATTTCGGATTGCAAACACGCTGACAGTACGGCTCTTTTCTCGGTTGACTGTAAGTTTCAGCCTCTCCTCAAGATATTTTGTACTGCTTTCCAAGAGTCTCTCTGATGCCCGCCTGCTCTTTGCAAGAAGCACGATGTCATCTGCATATCTTATGCATGGAACACCTCTTTTCAGGAATTCCTGGTCGAACTCATTGAGGTAGACATTTGCCAGCAATGGTGATAGGTTTCCACCTTGTGGTGAGCCTTCCTCTGTGTCAATGACCACTCCGTTTTCCATTACACCGCTCTTCAAATAGCGCTTTATCAACTGTACTACACGTTCATCTTTTACATTCTTCCGGAGAAGATTGATGAGAATTTCGTGATTAAGAGTATCGAAGTACTTTGACAAGTCAAGGACTACAGCAAATGTATAGCCTTGTTCTGCATACTCCTTAACCTTAAGTATTGCATCTTTTGCACTTCTGTTCGGACGATAGCCATAGCTACCATCTGCAAACAGCGGTTCATAGATTGGCACTAACTGTTGGGTTATTGCCTGTTGAAGTGTACGGTCTACCACTGTTGGTATGCCAAGCTTTCGCACACCACCATCTGGTTTGGGAATCGTGGCTCGTCTTACTGGAGATGGAGTATACTTTCCACGATAAATGCGGTCGGTTATCTCTTGTTGATGTTCCTTTAGATATGGAAGAGCCTCCTCAATGGTCATGCCATCAATTCCCGGTGCTCCCTTGTTTGCCTTAACTCTCTTATACGCTCTGTTAAAGTTGTCTTTATACAGTATCGCTTCCAAAAGTCTCGGCTGTGCACTGTCTCTTTCTTTCCATATCCGATTGAATGACCTGGACGCTTTCACATACCCTTCATGTTCCGCATTATCTCTTTGCGAACAGCCATTGTTTTCAATGTTTTCTGCCATAGACGGTCATTCCTCCTTTCTCGGTCATACTCAAGACTCCTACTGATTCGGTCCTTCACCTCGAACGGAACTTGTTCCGTTTGGCTACTATGACCTCTGCTGACTTCTGTGCGTTCAGCATTGCTTTATGCAATGGTTGCCTCTTTCAAGGCGTACCGCACAGACCTCCCTAGGTACCACACGTTTCTTCCTCTCCATCCATCTGCCTCATTTATCATGCATGATTCCGTGTAGTTATTGGGCTTCGATTTGGCGTGCAACCTTACCCTCATGCATAACCTCATATAAGATTTCTGTCCGTCAGACCAGAGATTTGCCCATGAGTTAGTATTTTCCTCACATCCAGCTTCCTTCAGATTCCACCTCACGATGGACACCCTTGCCTTCGGCTATATCCTTCCCACTACCGGGCGGATTCGGGACTTTAACCCGTTAGAAACGTGCGCCGCTAGGCGCACACGCAAAAACACGCTGCCTAAATCGGCAGCGTGTCCCGTTCTTATTTTTACGCCAACATCATGCGGTCATTGGCGAATTCTCCGCCGCTGACTTCCTCGAACTTTGCCAGCAGATCCTTCACCTGAAGATTCTTCTTCTCTTCCCCAGCCACATCGTAAATCACTTTGCCTTCGTGCATCATGATCAGGCGATTGCCGTGAACGATGGCATCCTTCATGTTGTGAGTTACCATCATGGCGGTCAGCTGATTCTCTGCGATGATCTTGTCGCTGATCTCCAGTACCTTGGCTGCGGTCTTGGGATCCAGTGCTGCGGTATGTTCATCCAGCAGAAGGAGCTTGGGCTGCTTCAATGCTGCCATAAGCAGTGTGATGGCCTGACGCTGACCACCGGATAACAACCCCACCTTGCTGGTCATACGGTCTTCCAGTCCCAATCCAAGAGTCTGCAGCTTCTCGCGGAATAGCGCTCTGTCCTCTCTGGAAACACCCCAGCGAAGGGTTCTCTTCTCACCGCGACGTAACGCAATCGCCATGTTCTCTTCGATATCCATGGTAGCTGCGGTTCCTGTCATGGGATCCTGGAATACTCTTCCCAGATATTTTGCTCTCTTGTGTTCCGGCAGGTTCGTAATATCCGTACCATCAATGATGATCTTGCCGGAATCGATGGGCCATACGCCGGCGATGGCATTCAGCGTGGTGGACTTACCCGCACCGTTACCACCAATGATCGTCACGAAATCCCCGGGATTCAGATTTAAGTTTACTCCATTCAAGGCCACCTTCTCGTTGATGGTGCCTCTGTTAAATACTTTATGTACGTCCTGTATCTCCAATGCGTAAGCCATTACTTTGACGCTCCTTTCCGAAGTGTTCTCTTCTCCTTCAAGTAAGGAATTGCCAGGAAAATGGCAACTACGATAGCGGAGAATAATTTCATATCCTCTGAAGGCATCTTCAGCCACAGTACAAACTGATATACCATGTAGTAGATCACTGCACCCAGAATTACAGATGCCAGAGTAAATGCAAAGGCAAGTTTTCTCTT
>OHGH01001108.1_pt1 | contig 10332 bp, 6 predicted proteins | sample 1567801 | NCBI WGS metagenome assembly OHGH01 (sample SAMEA3879519, study PRJEB24766) | human gut metagenome | biome: human-associated habitat; feature: feces | place: USA | collected 1985/1987
GAACCTGACTACTTTATTGAGCGAGGAGGAGAAGGCGTTGCCGGCTTTGGTTTCCTCGATTCCCTTGCAAGAGGCGATGACGGCCTTATGCGGGCACGTCTTTTATGTGACGGGTACCGGAAAACGGATGCGTTACGTGGCGAAAGATCCTTTTGCCAACGGCTCTTTGATCCGTATCGCCGCCGATGGGAAATCGTATGATATCCTAGCGGAGCAACCGATCCAACCGACTTCCGAGTTGCCTTCCCATTTGTTGATGCACAATTTCTTGCGTGCGAAGGGACGGGATAACCGGGTGGTATTGCATACGCATCCGACGGATATTATCGGCATGACGCATTGTAAGCCGTTCTTGGATTCGGAGAAGATTACCCGCACGTTATGGAGTATGATCCCGGAATGTCGGATTATCGTGCCGAAAGGGGTTGGTATCGTTCCTTACGAGATACCGGGCACTTTGGCGTTGGCGCACGCTACGATCCGCCAATTGGAGGAGCACGACGTGGTGTTCTGGGAGAAGCACGGTATCCTTGCCGTCGGTGAGGACCTGATCGAGTGCTTCGATGCGATCGATACGTTGAGTAAATCCGCCCAGATCTATTTCAGTGCCCGCATGACCGGTTACGAGCCGGAAGGTATGACGGATCAGCAATTGGATGACTTGGTTCCGGCTTTTGGACTCTAGCGTATGCGAAAGAAATTAATCATTCTATTCATAGGGATCGGTTCGTTCACGTTGTTCGCCCAGCAGCGAGACCATCGGACACGGGAGTATATCGCTCCGGTCCGTATTGTCTGGCAGCAAGATAGTTCGCGAATTACGGGAGCGGACCATTTGCTTGTTCCGGGCAACGGACAGTCGGATTTGGCGAATAATCGGTTGTGTGTGTTGAAAAGTACGCCAACCGAACATCCCGCTTTGCTGCTTGATTTTGGGAAGGAGTTGCAAGGCGGCCTTCAGCTGGTGACCGGTATGCCGCCGTCTCACGATCCGGTTTCCGTACGGGTTCGTTTCGGCGAGTCCGTTAGTGAGGCTATGTGCGAGATAGATGGCGCGAACGGGGCGAGCAACGATCATGCGATGCGGGATTTCGTGGTATCGCTCCCTTGGCTGGGCGTGCAGGAGATCGGTAATTCCGGTTTCCGTTTCGTGCGTATTGATGTATTGGGTGATTCTACGGAGTTGCAATTAAAAGAGGTCCGTGCGATCTCCACGTTCCGGGATATTCCTTATCTGGGCTCTTTCCGTTGTAATGACGAGCGGTTGAACCGGATCTGGAAGACAGGTGCGTACACGGTCCACTTGAATATGCAGGAATATCTATGGGATGGCGTAAAACGGGATCGTCTGGTCTGGGTGGGGGATTTACATCCGGAGGTAATGACGGTCAGTACCGTCTTCGGTTATAATGAGGTGGTTCCTAAGAGCTTGGATTTGATTCGGGATATTACGCCGCTGCCTAGTTGGATGAACGGTATCAGTTCGTACTCGATCTGGTGGTTGTTGATTCAGCGTGATTGGTATTATTACCAAGGGAATCTTGCGTATCTACAAGAGCAACGCTCTTATATGACTGCTTTGTTGCGTCACTTGATCTCGAAGGTTGACCCAAGCGGACAAGAGAGACTGGATGGGAACCGTTTCTTGGATTGGCCTTCCAGTGAGAATACACCCGCTATCGATGCCGGCCTTCAATCGCTGATGATACAAGCCATGCGTGCGGGAGAGGAGTTATGTACCGTTTTAGGCGAGGATGCGTTGGCTTCGGAATGTCGTATGGTAGCTTCCAAGGCTATTAAGTTTTCCCTTCGGAAGAAATCCCGGTTCCCTTCGGAGAAAGATCGGATTACGCCCGGGGATAAACAGGCCGCCGCCTTGATGGCTCTGGCGGGTATCATGGATGCTAAGGAGGCGAACGAGCGTTGCTTGGCGGTGGACGGGGCGAAAGGCTTCTCTACGTTTTACGGGTATTATATGCTACGGGCGATGGCGTTGGCTGGTAATTACCAAGGTGCGTTAGATGTGATCCGTACGTATTGGGGAGCTATGCTGGATGTAGGTGCTACGACGTTTTGGGAGGATTTCAATATGGAATGGCTTCCTGACGCAGGGCGTATTGATGAGCTGGTCCCCGCTGGAAAGAAAGACATTCATGGAGATTATGGGGCGTATTGCTATCAAGGTTTCCGCCATAGCTTGTGCCATGGATGGGCTTCGGGTCCCACATCGTGGTTAAGCGAGTACGTATTGGGCGTACAAGTGGTGGAACCGGGTTGCCGTACGGTACGTATCATCCCACATCTGGGAGATCTCGAATGGGTGGAAGGTACGTTTCCCACGCCTTACGGGGTGATCGAGATCCGACATGAGAAAGGTGCGGACGGTAAGGTGATAAGCCATATCAACGCTCCTGAAGAGATACGAGTTACCCCGTAGCTCTTATACTTAGTTGTAGAATGTATATAATTATAGAATATATGAAACAAACTATTTGCATCTACGCTTTCGCCGCCCTCTTATTAGGCGGTTGTAAAAGCAATAATGAATTAACGATACCTACGAATCTCCGTACGGAATACCTTACGGAGCCTATCGGCTTGGATACTTCGTCTCCTCGCTTTACATGGGAATACTCCGGAAATGAGGAGGGCTTTAAGGCTTCCCGCTATGAGGTACGGATCGGTACGAGTCCGGACGACTTGCGGCCCTATGCGGAGGGAATGGCCCTGAAACCTCATACCCGTTATTACTGGAATGTTACGGTATGGGATGGTGAAGGGCGTCCGTGCGCTACCTCGGAGACGGCTTCTTTCGAGACCGCTAAGTTCGATCCCTCGGATTGGTCCGCCTCTTGGATTACCGATCATAAGGATAAGGAGTTCGAGCCTGCCCCTCTGTTCCGCAAGTCTTTTCCGGTAGGCAAGGAAGTGAAGGATGCCCGTGTGTACGTAGCATCTGCTGGGTATCATGAGCTATTCATCAATGGCGAGCGGGTCGGAACGAATTATCTGGACCCGGGGTATACGCATTTCGATAAACGTATTTTGTACGTGACGCATGATGTTACCTCTTTGCTGAAGCAAGGCGACAACGCCGTGGCCGCTGTTCTGGGAAACGGCTGGTACAATGAGCAGTCCGTGGCGGTCTGGAATTTCCATGAGGCACGCTGGCGGGATCGTCCCCGCCTGCTATGTGAGTTACGTATTACCTATACGGATGGTACGACGGAGGTGATTGGCTCGGACGAGACTTGGAAGACTTCCACCGGTGCCTATACCTATAATAATATATATAGCGGCGATAAATTCGATGCCCGGCTGGAAGAGGCCGGATGGAAAACCGCTCATTTCGACGATAGTAAATGGGAAGCGGCACTTCCGGCGCAGGCTCCGGCACCTCTGTTGGTAGCCCAGCAAATGCCGGGAATCCGTATCACGGAAGAGGTGAGGCCCGTGTCGATGAAACGTTTCTCCGATCAGTTATATGTATATTCTTTCCCGAAGAACATGTCCGGCCTTTGCCGCTTGAAGGTGAAAGGTGAGGCGGGAACCCGTATCACGTTAAAACATGGTGAGTTGTTGAAGAAAGACGGTCGCTTGGAGCAAGGCAATATCAATGTATATTATCATCCGGTCAAACCGGACGAGGTATTCCAGATGGATGTCTTTACCTTGAAAGGTACGGGAGAGGAGGAGATCTTCATGCCTTCCTTCTCTTATCACGGTTTCCAATACGTGGAGGTGGAGAGCAGCCGTCCCGTTACTTTAACGGAAGAGAACTTGACCGGCTTGTTTATGCATACCGATGTCCGTCCGTCCGGTTCCTTCGCTTGTTCGAATCCTCTATTGAATGAGATATGGGAGGCTACGATGCAGGCTTACCGTAGTAACCTGCACAGTATCCCGACCGATTGTCCGCAACGGGAGAAGAATGGCTGGACAGCCGATGCGCATATCGCGATCGACCTCGGTTTGCTGGGCTTCGATGGTATCACGCTTTATGAGAAATGGATGGATGACATTATCGACAACCAGCGTGAGGCGGGTGAGATTTCCGGTATCATTCCTTCCAGCGGTTGGGGATATGGCGAGTGGCCGGGTCCGGTTTGGGACGCTGTCATGTTCATCATACCGAACGCCTTGTATGATTATTATGGAGAGTCTCGCAGTATAGAACGCTTATATCCTACGATGCTGCGATATCTGGATTATTTGAAGACGAAAGAGAAAGACGGTTACTTGCCGTTTGGCTTGGGTGACTGGGTGTATTGGAAAGCTACGACGAATAATGAATATACCTCTACCGCCTACTATTATCTGGATTATAAGTTGATGGCTCGCTTCGCCTCTTTGCTGGGCAAGGACGCCGCTCCTTATCAAGAGAAAGCGAATACGCTCAAATCCTTGATCAACCAGAAGTTCTTCAACGCCGAGACCGGTGTGTATGCCGAAGGGACCCAAACGGCGCAAGCCTTGGCCTTGTATCTGGGACTTGTACCGGAAGGAAAGGAACAACTCGTGGCGGATAAGCTGCGTGAGGTGGTAGCGGGAAATAACTATTTCTTGGATTTTGGTCTATTAGGCAGTAAGACCGTTCCGGCCATGCTTACGAAATATGGCTATATCGAGGATGCCATGAAGATGATCACGAAGACCGAGGCACCTTCTTGGGGATATTGGGTAGAGACGATGGGTTACTCCACATTGCCGGAGACGTGGACACTTAGTCCGAAGTTTGCCGACGCTTCCTTGAACCACGTCTTTATGGGAGATGTCTCCGCTTGGATGATGAACCAGCTGGCCGGTATCAATCATGACGACTCGGCTCCGGGCTTCCGTCATATCCGTATCACGCCTCATTTCGTGAAAGAACTGGATTGGGCGAAAGGTGAGTACCATTCCGTATGCGGCCGTATCGCCAGCGAATGGAAACGGGAAGGGGATAAGGTTATGCTTACCGTGACGATTCCGGCTGATTGCTCCGCCGATATCGTGGTAGGCGATCAGACCGAGACCGTATCCGCCGGTACGCATACGTTTTCATATCCGGTGTGATAAGAACCGTATGACTTTAGTAAGCCGGTAATGACATCGCCTATATTGGCTTATTTTACCTAGTTGTAGAGACGGGGCACGCCCCGTCTCTACAACTGGGGATTTCGAAAGCAAATAATTGAGAACCTTAAAGATTAAACGTATGAACAAGCTACTTCTTGCTCTTCTATTGTTTCTCCTATCTTTCAGCTGGATAAAAGTGACTGCCTCGGACAGTTGTCCCGCTGCCTTCCCTTGGAAAGCCCAATGGATCAATACCGAGCGTTGCCAAAGCGCTACGAATACTTGGTTGATCTACCGTAAATCATTCGGCGTGACGGATGTCCCGGATCAGCTTATCGCCCGTATCGCCGCCGATTCCAAGTATTGGCTTTGGATCAACGACCAATTGGTTGTCTTCGAGGGCGGTTTGAAAAGAGGCCCTTCTCCTTCCGGGACTTATTACGATCCGGTAGATATTGCCCCTTACCTGACAAAAGGCTCGAACACCATCGCCATCTTGCTCTGGCATTTCGGGAAAGATGGTTTCAGTCATATTAACAGCGGGAAAGCGGCTTTGTTATTCGAGGCGATCGCTCCGGGACTGGAGATCGTCTCCGACGCGAGCTGGCAGTGCGCCTTGTATGAGGCCTATCAAAATACCGACGCCCCTTTCCCGAATTACCGTATGCCGGAGAGTAATATCCGCTTCGATGCCCGTCAAGCGATAACAAACTGGAACCGTACGAGTTTCGAAGGTTCCCTTCCGGGGGCGGTCTGCGTCGGTAAGGCGGGGAAAGCTCCTTTCGGGGAGCTGGTGGAACGTCCGATACCCCAGTGGAAAAACAGCGGCCTGTTATCCTATGTATCCGTCCGGGAATCCTTGAAAGGCGATACCTTGTTCTGTCGTTTGCCCTATAATGCCCAGATCACTCCGTATCTGAAAGTAGAGGCGGAGGCCGGGAAGACTATCCACATCCGGATGGATAATTACGAGGGAGGAAGCGAGCGCAACGTACGTGCCGAATATATCACCCGTGAGGGTGAGCAGGAATACGAAAGCTATGGCTGGATGAACGGCCATGAGGTCTATTACATCATCCCTGAGGGCGTGAAGGTGCTGGATGTGAAATACCGTGAGACCGGTTACAACACGGACCTCGCCGGCTCTTTCCATTGTGACGACCCGTTCTACGACGAGCTTTGGCAACGTTCTGCCCGTACCTTATACATAACGATGCGTGATAATTATATGGACTGTCCGGACCGTGAACGTGCCCAATGGTGGGGTGACGAGGTGAATGAGCTAGGCGAGGCTTTCTACGCCCTTTCTCCGTCCGGGCAGAAACTAGCCGTAAAAGGCATCCATGAATTAATGAATTGGCAGCGGGAGGACGGAACGCTCTACGCTCCGGTTCCGGCGGGTAATTGGGATAAGGAGCTTCCTTTACAGATGTTGGCGTCTATCGGTTGGTACGGTTTTTATACGCAATATTATTATAGTGCCGACAGTAGTTTCGTCCCGGTGATATACGACCGGATGCGCCGTTACCTGCACGAGGTTTGGCAAGTCGATAAGAGTGGCTTGGTGATCGAGCGTCAAGGCGCTTGGAGCTGGGGCGACTGGGGCGAGCATGTCGATATGGGCGTATTGACCAACTGCTGGTATTATCTGGCCTTGAAAGCGGAGCGAGCCTTCGCCCTGCAACTCGGCAAGGATAAGGATGCCGATGAGATCTCCCGGATGATGCGTAGCATAGAACGTTGTTTCGACACGAAGTTCTGGACGGGTTCCGCCTATCGTTCCCCCGGCTATAAAGGGGAGACGGACGATCGCTCCCAAGCCATGGCGGTTGTTTCCGGGCTGGCCTCGAAAGATAAGTATCCGGCGCTGACGAAGGTACTTAAAAAGGAGTATCACGCCAGCCCTTATATGGAGAAGTATGTCCTAGAGGCCCTTTTCCAGATGGGCGAGCCGGCGTTTGCCTTGGAACGGATGAAGCAACGTTACACCCGTATGCTGGATTATGCCGAATACACGACCTTGTTCGAGGGATGGGGCATCGGAGCCGAGGGCTTCGGTGGCGGCACGATCAATCACGCTTGGAGCGGTGGCCCGCTTACCTTATTGAGCCAGAAGGTCTGCGGTATCGAGCCAACCTCTCCCGGCTTCCGTACCTTTAAGATCTCGCCTCAATTGGGTCCCTTATCGGAAGCCTCGGCCAGCTTAGAGACCCATTATGGAACCATCCAAGTAAGTATCAAGAAGAAAGGCAAGCGATTGAAGTTCGATCTCCAAATCCCGGAAGGCACCTCCGCCGAACTGATAAGACCGAACGGCAGTCGCAAGCATCTCGACCCGGGACACCATCAAGTGGATTAGTGATCGCCCTCTGTTTTCCTGCGGACATACACCCGGTGGCTTCCATAACCCGATAGGGTGATTCCACTCGTCGGATCGCTACTGAGGCGTAGTAGCTCACGGTTTGCGCTACTACGTTTTAGTCCGGTGACAGCCATGTAGTCTTGTATGCGCAAGAATGGGTGTTCATCCAGGTAATCCAATGCCCGTGTCCGGCGTTCCTCTTCGGTGAAGGGCGATTTCCGGACACGGCTGATACCTCCCCGTCTTAAATCGCAACGCAGGTTAGTCTCCCGTATCAGTTCCTTGTCGGCCCGGTAGTTGATACCATTCACCTCGATGCTCCGTGCGTTACGCTTCGGTTCGTCACCATCCAGCGAGTCGATCTCCTTGTCCTTCGCTACGCCTAGGCGGGGCGTGAACGTACCGATGCCATCCAACGTGACCGACTGCCCTTCCGCCATGCAATAGGCCAGATGTTCCGCTACTGTCGTCATCACCTGTATTACGCTACCCCTGCTCAAGCCCGATCCGGGGTAGGTGATCCGTTCCACGAAATCCTCCATGTCCATGTTCCGTTGTATCTTCATCCGATAATACACCGGCTTTTCCCCCGTCCCGTTCAGGTCGCACATCTCTTGCTTGATATATTCTGCCATAACTGCTACTAGGTATAATTGTTCGTATCTTCAAGTTAAAAACATTCTTCTTACTATATACAAATATACTAACTACTTGATCTATTTCCAAATTATCACCGTGGAATATATAGACCACGTCGTGATTTGTATATTCCACGTCTTGATCTGTACAGACCACGTCGTGGTTTGTAGAATTATACAGTATGCGAACAAGAATTCATCTGCTACCGATAAGGTATTTATGCGGTATCGGAGCATTATTTACTTAGGGAGAAGCGGGCAACCCTCACGTTTCCTCTGCCAAGTACGTCGACCAACCCTGCGGGATTCTCTATCTTCCCTAAACGGGTATAGCTGTAAGACGAGGAAAAGGTCTCGTAGAAAAGGACTACCGTATTCGCTCCCCATAGAAGTAGGTCGCTTGTATGGATTATACCCGAACGTATTGGTCGCGATCAAGAGTATTATACTCGTTTTCCCTGCTCGTATGCTTGCCTCAAGGTCGGGTTCCCTTCGACCTCGCCCACGTGCCACACACCACCGCAGAATAGCGTTCCTTTCACGGTCGGGTTCTCCAGACAGTCGAGGAATCCCATAAAGTTGGCCACAATGCGATCCATGATGCCGTTATCGTCTTCAGCGGCCGTGGCGATGAAGTAAAACTCCTTGTTTTTCATTTCGGTATAAGGACCGCAGCAACGGTCTATCAGCGTCTTCATCTGTGCGCTCATGGCATAGAAATAGACCGGCGTAGCCATCACGATCACATCGGCGGCAAGCATCTTTCCGATAATCTCTGCCGCGTCATCTTTTTGTGGACAAGGCTTCTTGTATTGGCTGCACACGCCGCATCCCGTGCAGGGGTGAATGGTCTTGTCTCGCAGAAAAACCTTTTCCACACGATGACCGCTTTCGATCGCCCCTTGCATAAACTCATCGCATAGCGTATCGGAATTGCCTCCACGACGGGGGCTGGAAGATAAAATCAATACATTTTTCATGTTTACTGTTATTTATTAGGTTCTACATTCATTTTTAGGATACAAAAATAGCGAGATAATCCCTATCTTGCGGTAGACAAATTGCGGATGTTATGACCCTAATTACATAATAATACGGAAGAATGATCACAACGGACTCCGGTGAGCAAGTCGAGGCACTTGCTCCCATCATCATTTCGGCTAGCCGGTCAACGGATATCCCGGCCTTTTATGTCAAGTGGTTCTTTAATCGTTTGGCCAAGGGGTATTGTGTTTGGTATAATCCGTTTAATCGGCGGAAGATGTATGTGTCGTTTGAGCGGTGTAAGGCAATCGTGTTTTGGACAAAGAACCCGAAGCCGATATTGCCTTATTTGCATGAGTTGGATAGGAGGGGTATCCATTATTATTTCCAGTTCACGTTGAATGACTATGTGAGCGAAGGCTTTGAGCCGAATGTGCCGAGCGTTACGCAACGGGTGGAGACATTTCGGGAGTTGTCGGAAATGATAGGGAAGGAACGGGTGATATGGCGATTTGATCCGTTGATTATGACTCCATCTATCACGCCTCGTGTCCTGCTTAGCCGTATTTGGAAGATCGGCAATCAGTTGAAAGGATATACTGATAAGCTCGTGTTCAGTTTCGTAGATGTAAAGGCGTATCGTAAGGTACAGAACAATCTTATAAAAGAGACGAATTGCTTTACGAAAGAGGATGTGGAAACCGCTGAGATGAATGCGACGCAACGTCAAGAAACTGTAGAGGGATTGGTGAAGTTGAGGGAAATTTGGGCTTCTACTGGTTGGAATGTGACACTCGCTACTTGTGCCGAGGATATTGACCTTGCGGTTTATGGCATTGAGCATAACCGGTGTATCGACGGTGATTTAATGGAGCGTGTGTTTGGGGAGGATTATGAATTGGTTTATTATCTTCGAACAGGCCAATTACCCGAACCGGATCTTTTTGGTACGTTTCCCGCTTTACCCGACAAACGCAAAGAGCTAAAAGACAAAGGCCAACGGAAAGCCTGTGGTTGCATGATAAGCAAAGATATCGGTATGTATAACACTTGCTCCCATTTCTGTGTCTATTGTTATGCCAATACAAGTAGGGAATGCGTACAAAAGAATGTGGCTCAGTGTTCAGAACGCTCGGGTTCGGGCAATTGCTCCGGTGAGAGCAGGGAGAGATAACCGATTTTTCCAGTTCGTCACGAACTCGCAAGACCGTGTACCCGCAGTCTTTGTGCCGTAGGCGGAACAGGCGAAGCGGTCGCTATGGTTATTACGGAATATTCCACCAAACTTTC
>OHGH01001113.1_pt1 | contig 10246 bp, 9 predicted proteins | sample 1567801 | NCBI WGS metagenome assembly OHGH01 (sample SAMEA3879519, study PRJEB24766) | human gut metagenome | biome: human-associated habitat; feature: feces | place: USA | collected 1985/1987
TTTCAAGACATTGGATTATGCACACAGAAGCCTGTCTGCGCATAAAGAACAAGATACATTCATAAACAAAAATTCCAGTTTATCGGGCAGACACAAACCAAGGCGGAAGCATCGTTGGAGATGTTTCCGCCTTGCTTATTGAAAGTTCGGATTTACAACCGGTCGGGGGCTTTTTGCATACACCGCCGCCATGAGGCAGCAAAAAACGGCTGACGCAGATGCGTCAGCCGTTTTTTATCCAGGAAATTTTGTCTTACAGGCCCTCTTTTTCCGCCAGTTTGCGGCCCATCAGCACGCCCATAACGCTGGCCATCATCAGACCTCTGGTCCAGCCGGAGGAGTCGCCCAGGCAGTGCAGGCCCCGGATATTGGTATCCAGGTTCTCGTCCATCTTGACCTTATTGGAATAGAACTTCAGCTCCGGGCTGTACAGCAGGGTCTCGTTGGCGGCAAAGCCCGGCACCACCATATCCAGCATCTTGATGAACTCGATGATGTTGGTCATGGCGCGGTAGGGCATAGCGGCGGTGATATCGCCCGCCACGGCATCCTTCAGCGTAGGCTTTACGTTGGACTGCGCCAGCTCCTTGGGCCAGGTGCGCTTACCGTCCAGGATATCCCCGTAGCGCTGCACCATGATATGGCCTGCACCCAGCATATTGGTCAGCTCGCCCACCTTCTGGGCGTATGCGATGGGCTGGTTGAAAGGCTCGGTGAAGTTGTGGGACACCAGAATGGCAAGGTTGGTGTTCTCGCTCTTTTTCTCCTTGAAGCTGTGACCGTTGACCACAGCCAGGTCATTGTCGTAGTTTTCCTGGGCCACAAAGCCGCCGGGGTTCTGGCAGAAGGTACGCACCTTGTTCTTCCAGGGCTTGGGATAGCCGATGAGCTTGGACTCATACAGCACCTTATTGACCTTTTCCATCACCTCATTGCGGCACTCCACACGGACACCGATGTCCACCGTGCCGGGCTTGTGGGCAATGTGATGCTCGGCGCAGATGCGCTCCAGCCAATCGGCGCCCCGGCGCCCGGTGCCAATGACCACCTCGTCTGCATACACAGCCCGCGGCTCGGCTTTGCCCTCCCGGATCAGCACACCGGTGCACTCCTCGCCTTCCAGCAGGATATTCTCGCACTCGGTGGAGAACAGCATCTCCACGCCGTTGTCTGCCAGATAATTCTGGATCGCCAGGTACAGCTCCTGGGCCTTTTCGGTGCCCAGATGACGGATGGGGCAGTCCACCAGTTTCAGGCCGGCATGGATCGCATTTTTGCGGATCTCCTTGATATCCTCGCCGGTATACACACCCTCCACATGGGGGTCTGCGCCAAACTCCAGGTAGATCTTGTCGGTATAGTCGATCAGGCTCTGGGCAAACTCCTCCCCGATCAGGTTGGGCAGATCGCCGCCCACCTCATAGGACAGGCTCAGCTTGCCGTCCGAGAAAGCGCCTGCGCCGGAAAAACCGGTGGTGATGGCGCAGGTCGGGCGGCAGTTGACGCAGTGTCCCAGCTCTGCCTTCGGGCAGTGGCGCTTTTCCACCGGCTTGCCTTTTTCCACCAGCAGGATGTGTTTTTTGCTGCCGCAGCGCAGCAGCTCCACTGCGGTAAAAATGCCGGCCGGGCCAGCACCCACGATGATCAGATCATACTTGTTCATAGCTATCTTTGTTCCTTTACTTTTATTCTTAAGCGGTACAGACCGCAGCCCGGGACATTACCCCTCCCGGTGGGTCTCCACCTCGGCGCTCTCGTCCACCGTATCCAACTCCACGGCTTTTGCCTCCGCATCCGCCGGGGTGACGTTGGGGGCAACCACCCCATCGCCGTTCAGGTCCTGGCCGGTAACAGCCTCCAGCACCGACTGTGCCTCCGGATGCAGCTTCATAAAGCGGCGCACCGCAAAAGCGGTGTAGGCTGCGCTCAGCAGGTTCAGTGCGCCTTCCACGATCAGGATCACACCGATGGCCATGACCAGGGTCTCCATAGCGCCAAAGGGGTTGACCACCATCACGATGCCCAGCACCACGCTCAGCAGCGCCAGCAGCAGAAAACCCTTCCAGCTGCTGTACTGGCAGCGGCGCAGCTCCAGCGCATTCTGCACCCGGCCCAGGCTGTCGAAGATGACAAACAGGCCGAACACCACCGGCAGCGCCCGCACCACCAGATCACTGCGAAGGATCAGAAAAGCGCCCAGACCCAGGCAGACCAGGCCGGAGACCAGGGTAAACTGACTGCGCCAGACCCCCCGCTCTACGGTAAAATACCGCACCAGCTGGACGACCGCTCCGGCCAGCACGATGCCGCCCAGCGCATAGCAGACGACGTTCAGCGCTGTACCCGGCACCACCAGCAAAAAGATGCCCAGTGCAATGTACAGCACGCTCATGATCACATGGTTCCACTTCAGTCTTTTCAGCATAGGCTTACCTCCCTTGGGGGTTGACAGGGGCGGCCGACAAAGGCGCCAGGACCGTCCGGTTGATATGGATCATAAAGCACAGGCTCAGCGCAAAGCTCACCACACCAGAGATCACAAAGGCCCACCACACCAGCTCCAGCCGGCCGGTACGTGCCAGCAGGTAGGCTGCGGGCAGCAGGACCGCCAGCTGGCGGCAGACCGAGGTGATCAGGCTGAACAAGCCATTGCCCAGCGCCTGGAACACCGAGGAGAACACGATATCAAGACCCGCCAGCAAAAAGTGGACGGAAATGATCCGCAGCGCCGTAATGCCGATGACGGTCATCTCTGCGCTGGCATCGAACAGCCCCAGCAGCTGTCCCGGCAAAAACTGGAACAGCAAAAAGCCCACCAGCATGATGGCCGTGGCATACACTGCCGCCAGCCGGATGGTCTTGTGCACCCGGTCTGCCCGGCGGGCACCGTAGTTGTAGCTCATGATGGGCACCGTGCCGTTGTTCAGGCCAAACACCGGCATGAACACAAAGCTCTGCAGCTTGAAATAGACGCCGAACACCGCCACCGCAGTGGAGGAGAACTGCATCAGGATCAGATTCATGCAGAAGGTCATGATGCTGCCCACACACTGCATGGCAATGCTGGGCAGACCCACGGCATAGATGCGGCCAATGGCATCGGCGTTGGGCCGGAAAGACCGCATATCCAGCTGGATATCCGGGTTTTTGCGCCAGTTGAGCCACAGGGCCACCCCTGCGCCGCAGAACTGGCCGATCACCGTAGCCACCGCCGCACCGGTGGTGCCGGACAGCGCCTGGCCAAAGGTGCCAAAGATGAACAGCGGGTCCAGCAGGATGTTGACCCCTGCGCCCACCAGCTGGCTGATCATGCTCAGGTGGGTGCGGCCGGTAGCAGCCAGCAGCTTTTCCGCCATCATCTGCATAAACATACCGGCGCTGCCCATGCAGCAGACCTGCATATAAAGCACGCCCTGGCGCAGGATCTCCGGGTCTGTGGTCTGGGCCTGAAAATACGGCTTTACACAGAAAAGACCCACCGCAAAAAAGGCCAAAAAGCTGCACAGCGCCAAAAACAGCCCGTGCTCTGCCACCTGATTGGCCTTGGTCTGGTTCTGCTCGCCCAGGCTCTTGGACAGCAGGGCGTTGACACCCACGCCGGTACCGATGCCCACAGCGATCATCACATTCTGCAGCGAGAACGCCAGGGAAACTGCGGTCAGTGCGCTTTCGCTGACGTGGGACACGAACACCGAGTCCACCACATTGTACAGCGCCTGTACCAGCATCGAGATCATCATTGGTACGCTGAGTTTGATCAGCAGGGGGTTGATGGGCATGGTGCCCATGATGTTTTCCGCCGGAGCGGACATTTGCTTGGTTTTTTCCACGATCGTTCCTTGAATCCTTCCTTATTTTCTCCGCCAGGACCTGTCCGCATGGATCATTTCCCCAAAAAAGCGGGCAGAGCGCTGCCGCCCTGCCCGCGCTGCGCCCATCTATGGTCCGATTTGCGCAGTGAATTTATGCCAGCTGTGCGTCCTTGGCCGCAGCGGCATCCAGGATCATCTTGACGCAGGCCTCCCGTCCCAGGGCGGCGTTCAGCGCCAGGTCATAGTTATGGGCATCGCCCCAGCGGTTCTGGGTATAATAGTTGTAGTAGGCCGCACGGTTGCGGTCGGTCTTGTCGATCTCATCCTTAATGCCTTTTTCGTCGGTGGCTTTGACCAGGGGGTTGGTCTTGGCGTACTCCCGCCGCCACTCCACCGGGGCATAGATGAATACCCGCAGCACGTCCTTGCGCTCCCGCAGCACATAGTCGCCGCAGCGGCCCAGGATCACGCAGGGGCCTTCGTCTGCCAGCTGCTTGATGATGCGGCTCTGCAGGATGAACACCTGATCCCCCAAGGGCAGCTCGCTGCTCATGGTGTACAGGCTGTACAGCAGACTATGGGTGTGCTTTTTCTCGCTGGCAGCAATGGCCTCCTCCGACAAGCCGGAGTGCTTGGCCGCCAGGGTGATCAGCTCTTTGTCGTACAGCTTGGCACCCCGGGCCTGGGCCACATCCTCGGCGATAAAGCGCCCACCGGTGCAGTATTCCCGTCCAATGGTAATGATCGTCTTTGCCATAATGTGTTCCTCCCTAGCTGAATGTTTTGCAGGGCCCGGCAAAATGCCGCAGCCCTTTTTTGAAGCAGGCGACGGGGGATCAACCCACGTCTGCCGGAGAGCTTGGTTCACATGGCGGAGCCGGCTCCGCCGCCGGAGCGGGCTTGGGCAGATGCAGCTCTGCCACCCGCATAGCCCCGGTCTGGTCCACGGCATACACGCTGCACGGCCCGCCGCGGTCCAGCTGCTCCGGGCAGATCAGCAGCCCGCCGGTCCTGGTGCGCTCGGCCCGGCGGAACACCCGGTGGGCGGTGGTGGCATGCGCCACGCCGTCCAGCAAGGCGGATGCCGCCCAGCCAGAGAACTCCTCCGGCAGGGGGTCCCGGCTGCCCCGGCGGGAAAAATACCAGCACTGGTCCGCCTCGTCATAGGCGATCTCGCACCGGATGCGCAGGGGCCGGTCCGCCGCAATGCCCCGCAGCTTGGCCCGCAGCACCAGCGCACGGCCGGTAAAGTCCCGCATAAAATCTGCCAGAGCCATGGTGCGGCCCACCGCCCCGTTGCTCTCGGCGGTAGGGTCGTTCAGCAGCACATAGTCCGCCAGCACCGCTGCGTCGTGCCCAAAGCCCCGCAGCCCCATCCAGATGCTGGCAGGCTCCCGCTGGGTGCGGGAGCGGCGCTCCAGCTGCACTGCCACCGAGCAGCCGTCGTGGATCTGGGTGCGCAGGTCGGCCAGGTCCATCCATGCCTGCCAGCAGGGATAGCCGCAGCAGCCTGCCGCCGCCGCGGCAAAAGCCGTGTTGCCGGTGCTGCGAGTGGCATGGTCCTCCATTGCGTAGGCCACCTCTTCCGGCAGGATATCCTCGCCGTAGCGGTTCATCAAGGCAGCCAGCACCAGCGGCAGGTCCATCTCGTGGCCAAATGTGGGGTCATGGGCGCTCAGGCAGTATTCCGGCAGGTAGAGCTGCCGGTTCAGCACCCGCCCTTCCTGGCGGTTCCAGGCCAGGGGCCGCACCGCCGCCGCCAGCAGACGGACTGCGGGGGTGGCTTTGTCATCGTTGGTGGACAGATTGACCTGCAGCTGCACGCCGGTGGCGCCGCCGGGGGTGGCCACCGTCACGGTATCCCCCATCAAAAAGATCAATCCATCGTCACTTTGAGCTTGGACGCTGCAGCGGGGGTAATCCGGCGCCCATTTGCCAAAACTGAGCCAGCCCGTCCAGACGCCGCCTGCATACACACGGCAGCGCACCTCCACCAGCGTATTATGGGGGGCATGGGCGTTCCAGCTTACGTTCAGGTTGCAGAACGCCGGCATGGCAAACTCCGGGGTCGTGTAGCTGCCATAGGGCAGGCTGCGCCCGGCCACGCTGTCCAGCACCAGGCATCCGTCCTCCAGTGCCACATTGTCCAGCGCCCCGCGGGAGAAAGTCTCGGTGCCTTGCAGCACCAGATTGTTGCGTTGTTCCATCCCGTTCCCTCCGGGATCAGCAGCCGCCGTCCGTGCCCGGCTCGTCCTCTTGTCCGGACGAGGCGCGCTCGGCAGCCAGCGCTGCTTCCAGCTCAGCATCCTTCATCTTGCGGATATTCTCCTCGATATGGAACACCCGGTCCAGATCGCCGTACACGATCTGGCAGCAGATCTCGCAGGAGAACCAGAAACCGAACACGATCATCAGCAAAAGGCCCAGGGGCATGCACAGGATCACCAGACCCCAGAACAGGATCTGCACCACCGATGCGGCCAGCGCATGGGGCAAAAAGGCGATCATGCAGTGCAGGCTGTTTTTCAGTGTCATGGTCAGAGGCTGATCCAGCAGCACCACCTGCGGCCACATATAGGCAAACAGCATATGAAACAGCAGCAGGTGCAGCACCGTGGCCACCCACATCCCGATCCCTACATTGACCCCCTGGTACAGCATATTGAAGCAGAAATACACCAAGAAGATCTGCATCGTCACCACAACGCAGTAAATGATGCCGGGCAGGATGCTGGCTTTCCAGTTCTGGCGGAACGCCCGGCGGTAGGTGGACCACCAATAGCCCGCTTCGTCCCGCAGCGCCCGCAGCACCGTATCATACATACCAGCCAGCACCGGACCAGCCAGCACGCCGCCCACCACTGCGCTGATCAGCATCACCGGCAGGCTGTTCATCAAAAAGCCGATGTACACCAGGCAGATCACCGGCAAAAAACCCAGACAGGTAAGCAGATTTGCCAGGAACATCCCGCTCATATCCCGGCCGACCAGCTCAAAAAAGCGGGCAATGCCGGTCTTGCGGGGGGTGTCCTTTTCTATCCCCGGACCGGGTTTGTAATCGTTTGCAGAAGGAAACAGACCCATGGAAATAAACCCCCTCTTTCCTGGCGGCGGGCCGGGCACATCCCCGGGTCCTACCGCCAAAACGCCATGTAGCTACCTATAAATATACCCGTCTTTTGTGAATTTTGCAAGTGGACAGCCCTGCCAAATGTAAAAAAACTTTGAGCACTCCCTTTTTAGAAGAAATTGTGCTACAATAGAAACTGGCGGCTTTTTGCCGCAAGGAGGATACGCCGATGAGTGTTTTACGCACGATCGCAATGTTCAGTTACCTGTTTGGGTACATGATCATTCATTACGGGGTGCTGCGCCGGGCCGAAAAGGCCGCCGCTGCCGGGGATACCGCTCTGGTAGAGCAGCTGGTGCGCACCCATATTCCCCACTGGAGCAGAAAGATCCTGAAGATCACCGGGGTCTCGCTTTCGGTGGAAGGGCTGGAAAATATCCCGAAGGACGGCCCCTGTGTGTTTGTGGCCAACCACCGCAGCTACTACGATATCCCGCTGCTGCTGGCCGGGCTGGACCAGCCTTACGGCCTGCTGGCCAAAGAGGAGCTGGCCAAGATCCCGCTGCTGAACCGCTGGATGAAGCTGCTGGGCTGCGTGTTTGTGCTGCGGGACGATATGCGCGCCGCCATTGAAGCGCTGAACGAAGCCACCGCCGTGGTGGAGCAGGGCAAGAGCTTCATCATCTTCCCCGAGGGGACCCGCTACAAAGGCGAGGAAGGCGGCATTGGCGAGTTCAAGGGCGGCGCCTTCCGCATCGCCGTCAAGACCGGCGCACCGGTGGTCCCGGTGGCCATTACCGGCGCACGGGCCTTGTTTGAGAACCGGGGCAACCGCTGCACCCCCGGCACGGTGCATATCCGTGTGCTGCCCCCCATCCAAACCAAGGGGATGGGCCGGGCAGAACAAAAGCAGCTGCCGGACGCAGTGCGCCAGACCATTTTGGCCCAGCTGTGAGCCGCATCGGGAAGGGAAAGGCAAAACGCAATGGCAAGTTACCGCTATGAACGTGACATCGACCCACAGGACCTGGCCCCACGGAAGGAAAAGCAGTATACCCGGCGGGAGCGCTGGGCCAACTGGTGGGATTATAACCTGAAATGGGTGCTGCTGATCGGTATTGCGGGCGGCTTTTTGGCCTATACCCTGATCGGCCACTACTTTTTTACCACCCACCCGGACTATAACATCGGGGTGGTGGCCCCTTACTATCTGCCGGAGGATACCCTCCAGGCGCTGCAGACCCAGCTGGCGGCCTTTGGCCAGGACCTGAACGGGGACGGCAAGACCGTGGTGACCCTGAACACCTATACCCTGGACTATACCCAGTCCGCCGAGGGCGAGACCGAGAGCGACGCCTACCTGACCATGGCGGGCACAGTCAAGCTGGCCTCCGATGTGCAGGGCGCCCTGAGCACCGTCTTTCTGGTGGCAGACCCAGCGGGCTTTGAGGAGAACACCGGCTGTCTGGCCTATCTGGACGGCACGCTGCCCGCCCCGGACAGCGATGCAGACTGGTGGAACATGGTCTACCGCTGGGAGGACTGCCCCGCCCTGACCGGGCTGGATCTGGGCGATTACGGCCCGGATGCCGCCCAAGCAGCCTCCGGCAGCAGCCAGGACTATATGCGCCGCTTCTATGTGGGCCGCCGGGGCGCCTGGAACGACGCCCAGGCCGAAAACCTCTCCGGCGGAGAAGCTCTGTGGGCTGCTTTGACCGCCGGGGCCGTTTCCACCGCCGGGGAGGGCCGCTGATGCGCTGGCGGGTCAAAGCCGGTGCCGGACACCCCGGCGCCCTCTCCCGCCCGCCGCGGACCATACGCCCCCCGCCCCGCCCAAAGCCAGTGCGCTGGAAAACCCCTACACCCCCCTCTTCCGGCCTGCACGCTCCTGGGAGGACCTGCGGAAAAAGGGGTAAAAATCACCGAGAGAACCAAAACGACCCGGGCTGCCTCTTTGCAGAGGCTGGCCCGGGTCGTTTTGTGCATCAAAAAAGGACCTGGCGAACAGCGATGCGCAAGTTCCCCATTAAAAAGGGGTAGTTCTCTTATGAGACTGCGTTTGTTCGGTCAGATCCTGTTTGTAAACTTGTGTGTGTTCAAGCGCTTGAACTGGTATTAGTATAGCAATGCAGCGGGGAGATTTCAATTCAGCTTTTCCACAAAATCAAACATCAAAAATTGTGGATATCGTTCGGAAGAAAGACTTTTTTGGCTGCACCGGCCCCGCCAAAGGCCGCCCTCTTGTGTTCTGCCACGTCTCCGGCTATAATCAAACTACACATTCCCTTGGGGAGAGAGCAAGGGTATAAAAGGAGAGCCGAGATGGAAGAATGTCTGATCTGTAAAGCCCCGCTGGAATACCTGGTGCAGGACCAAATGATGGAGTGCGCCATCTGTCATAAAAAGGAGCTGAGCAAGACCCGCTGTGTGAATGGCCACTATGTATGCAGCAGCTGCCACACCCAAGGGATGGACAGCATCTTTGGGCTGTGCCTGGCGGAGCGCTCCACCGACCCCATCGCCATTCTGGACCGGATGATGTCGCTGCCCTTCTGCCATATGCACGGGCCGGAACACCATGTAATGGTGGGGGCGGCATTGCTCACCGCCTACAAAAATGCAGGGGGCGAGCTGGATCTGCCCGCCGCCCTGTCCGAGATCCACAGCCGGTGCCGGGCGGCGCCTGCGGTTTTTGGGGCGCCTGCGGAGCCGGGATCAGCGCCGGGCAGTTTGTGGCCATCGCCACCCAGTCCACCCCTTTGGCCCGGGAGCCTTGGGGTCTGAGCAACCAAATGACCGCCCGGGCGCTGGAGTGCATCGGCCGGGTAGGCGGCCCCCGCTGCTGCAAACGGGACAGCTGGCTGTCTATTCTGGCCGCCGCAGACTTTGCCCGGGAACAGCTGGGCGTAGAGATGACCCCCAGCGCCCCCCGCTGCGAGTACAGCGCCCGGAACAGCCAATGCATCGGCAGCCGGTGCCCCTTTTCTCCCGCTGCGCCCCGGCCCCGGGTCGCCTTTCTCTGCGTACACAACTCCTGCCGCAGCCAGATGGCCGAGGCCCTGGGCCGGCAGCTGGGCCAGGGTGTATTTGAGAGCTATTCTGCCGGCACCGAGCCTGGCCCCCAAATCAATCCGGACGCCGTGCGGCTGATGCAGCAGGTCTACGGCATCGACATGACCGCCTGCCAGTACAACAAGCCCCTCTCGGCGCTGCCCAAGGTGGATATCGTCATCACCATGGGCTGCAACGTCCAGTGCCCCACCCTGCCCTGCACCTACCGGGAGGATTGGGGTCTGGAGGACCCCACCGGCCAGGGCGACCCGGCTTTTCTGTCCGTGATGGCCCGGATCGAACAAAAGGTGCG
>OHGH01001114.1_pt1 | contig 10230 bp, 9 predicted proteins | sample 1567801 | NCBI WGS metagenome assembly OHGH01 (sample SAMEA3879519, study PRJEB24766) | human gut metagenome | biome: human-associated habitat; feature: feces | place: USA | collected 1985/1987
GCCCGAACCACTTGCAGCCCTGGGGCTTATCCTCGGTGTCCGACCAGGTTTGCAGCCATGCGGTCATGATGCGGCGGCCATCCGGGGCAAGGGTGGTCTGGGTGGCGTAGAAGTCGATGCCGCCGTCCATCAGCTGCACGTTTTCCTTGGTGAAGGTGTGGGCAGCTTCGTCATAGCTGCCGACGAAAGCAATCACGTTGTGACCGTTGTGGAACTCGCCCTTGGGCAGCATCTCCATGGGTCCCAGCATCAAGACCTGCTTGCCGTCCAGCGGAAAGAAGTCCGGGCACTCCCACATTTTGCCGTACTGATTGTTGCAGCGTTCCAGCACCGTGACAAAGTGCCAGTCGAAGCCGTCCTTGCTCTGGAACAGTGCCGCTGCGCCGCTGCCGTTCTCGGCCAGGCAGACGGTGACGGCGGAGTAGGTGCCGTCGGCCTCACGCCAGATCTTGGGGTCCCGGAAATCAAACTTGCTGAAGCCTTCCGGCAGGTCTTTCTGGGTCAGCACCGGGTTGCAGGCAGGCTTTTCGTAGTTCAGTCCATCACCGATGGCAATGCTCTGGGTCTGGATGTCCCGCATCTCCCCATTGGGCTGCTTTTCTGCCACCACGCTGGTGTACATCAGCAGCTGTTTGCCATCGTCCATCTCGGTGGCAGAACCGGAGAAGCAGCCGGGGCCGTTGTCCGCCGGGGAATCCGGTGCAAGCGCGCAGGGCAGATACTCCCAGTGCAGCAGGTCAGAGCTGACGGCGTGACCCCAGTGCATGGGCGCCCACCGCACATCGTAGGGGTTATACTGATAGAACTGGTGATACTTCCCTTTATAATAAGAGAAACCGTTTGGGTCGTTCATCCAGCCCACATAGGGAGTCAGGTGGTAGGCAGGGCGTTCCGCCGGGGAAATGGCTGCGCCGTGCTCGGCCTCGTAGGCGCGGGCTTTTTGTAAAGTCAAATCGTTCATGGAATCCTCCAAAGGAAAGAATTCTTATGCGTAGTAAGCATCCAGATATTTCTGCATAATGCCCAGATAGTCGGACAAGCCGTAGGCTTCCAGCTTGCTCAGATATTCGTTCCACTCTGCATCCGTAGTGCCGTTCATGATCCAGTTGGCCTTCTGCGTATTCATGTAGGTCTGCAGATCTGCCTGCAGGTTAGAGACCTGCTCGGTGTCCTCGTTGCTCATAAAGACATTGGGATAGACATAATCGTTGTTCATATCCGGGGTGTAGATATCCTTGATCCAGTCCAGACGGTACTGTGCATCGTCCGGGCAGGTAACGTATACACCATAGTAATCATCCAGAACCGCCAGAGGTCCGCTGACACACTGCGCCTCACGGACTTCCACGGGAGAAGCATCGCCCAGAGGAGCGTGCTTCAGCATGGGCTCGCCCTTATCGTTGGTGGACAGTTCAAAGATGTTAAAGCCTTCCGCATCGCCGTAAGTACCCCAGTTGTTCTGCGGAGACTGGAGGGGTGCGTACATCTGATCCAGCCATGCGCAAACCAGTGCGGGGTTAGTCGCCTTTGCGGTGACAACGCATCTGCCGCGGGCAAAGCCGCTGGTGAAAGAGCCGTTCTGCGGAGTGATATTCCGGGTATCGGCGGTCAGGGCAGGCAGCGGCTCCCAGTCGGTCAGGTTGTCAATGTTGGCAACATCCCAGCTGAAGCAGACACCATAGCGGCCAGCCTTGCCCTTGGAAACGTAGGTGGACCACTCCTGCGTGAAGCACTCCGGGTCAATGAGCTTCTCGGCATACAGCTTGTGCAGCCAGTCCAGACCATCACGGTAGCCCTGCTGGGTGGCGGCACAGATGACTTTTCGGTCGTTGGTAACGGCGATATGGCGGTCTTTGTCTGCATCGCCGTAGCCTTCGCCAAAGCCATTGATGAGGATGCTGGGGTCCTGATCGCCGTTGTTGACGATGCAGGACATGGGGATGATGTCGCCGTCAATGCCATACTCGGCCTTGATAGAAGCGGCGTTATCACGGAATGCCATCAGCACCTGCTCAAACTCGTCCACCGTGGTGGGCATCGACAGACCGAGGAAGTTCAGCCACTTGGTATTGATGAAGCTCATGTTTCCAATGGTCTGGATGGCGGTCTTTTCTGCGCCGAGCTGCTCGATCCAGGGCAGTGCCCAGATGTGGCCATCGCTGTCGGTGCACACGGTACTCCGGGTACTTCTCAAAGACCTTCTGGAGATTAGGCATATTGTTGTCAATGTAGTCTTCCAGATTGAGGATGACACCCTGATCTGCGTAGCGCAGCAGATTGCTGTCGGTAAAATCAGCAGTAAAAACAAAATCCGTCAGGGTGTTGGGGTTGGACATATTCAGGGTGATCTTATCGCTCCACTGGTCGGACTGGATGGCGGTCCAGTCGATGTGCACATTGGTCTGCTCTTCCAGACGCTTGAAGATGGTGCGGTTGTTCGGCTCGGGTTCGCTGCCCACAGGGAAGCTGGTCATACCTGTAAAGGTGACCTTTTCGGACAGCGGAAATTCAACGGCACCGGTTACGTCCACAGCTGCGGCAGCAGAATTGTTGCTGCCGTTGGATTTGCCGCCGCCACAGGCAGACAGAGCAGCGGCAGAGCCCGCCAGAGCGCAGACCTTGAGGAAGTTGCGGCGAGAGATCAGCTTTTTCATGGTATTTTCTCCTTTTTTATATTTCTTTTTTCGTGTAACAGATGAGCGTACCCGCTTATAAAATTCTGGAATATCCTCAGCCTTTAATGGAACCAGCCATGATGCCGGCATCAAAATACTTCTGGAAGAAGGGATACATCACCAGCAGCGGCAGACTGGAAATAATAATGGTTGCATATTTGAGTAGCTCTGCCATCTTCGCACGTTCGGCAGTACTCTGGATATCTGCGATCATGCCGGATTCCGGCTGGCTCTGGATCAGGATGGAACGCAGCACCAGCTGCAACGGCTGCTTCGATGCGCTGTTCAGGTAGATCATAGCGTCAAAGTAGCTGTTCCACATTGCCACGAACTGCCACAGAGCCAGAACTGCCACCACCGGCATACAGACGGGCAGCAGGATCTTGAAGAAGTAAAGCATCTCGCTGGCTCCATCCACATCCGCAGCTTCACGCAGCTCACGCGGGATGCCTTGATAATAGGTACGGGCAATGATCATGTTCCACACGCTGAATGCTCCCGGCAGAATGACCGCCCACATGGAATCCAGCAGACCCAGATTGTTGATGAGCAGGTAGGTGGGGATCAGACCGCCGCTGAAAAACATCGTGATCACAAACAAGGTGTTGAAGATCTTTTTGCCTTTGAAGTCCGGCAGCGACATGGGATAAGCGGCAAGCATCGTCACAGCTACCGAGACGATGGTGAAGATGATCGAGTAAAGTACTGCGTTCTTGAAGCCGACCCAGATCTGCTTGTCCGAAACGACACGCTGGTAAGCATCCAGACTCCACTTGCTGAAATCAAAGGAGATGCCCTTGTTTTGCAGAGTGACCGGGTCCATAAAGGACGCGATGACGATGTAGATCATCGGAACGATGATCGCCAGCAGAAACAAACCCAGAAGTGCGTAGCCGCAGTACAGGATGATCTTATCTTGTCTGGTGTAGAGGGCCATTTTTGATTTTTTCTGTTTTGCCATGGTAAACCCCTCCTTACAAGCCCTTGCCATCGTTCATTTTGGCAACGATCTTGTTCACTGCGATCAGCAGGATGACGTTGACAATGGTGTTGAACAGACCGACTGCCGTGGAAAAGCTGTAATCGCCGTCCAACAGGCCCTTTTTATAAACGTACGTTGCAATGATCTCGGCAGTGTTCAGGTTCAGGTCAGTTTGCAGGGCATAGGCTTTTTCAAAACCGATGCTCATGATGTTGCCTGCCTGCAGGATGAACTGAATAACGACCATATCCTTAATGGCGGGCCACTCCACCGTCATGATCTGCTGGATCAGGTTTGCGCCGTCGATCATCGCAGCTTCCTTCAGATCTTTGCTGGCGTTAGAAAGGGATGCGGTGTACATGATGGATGCCCAGCCGGCACCCTGCCAGATGCCGCTGATGATGTAGATGGGGCGGAACGCTTCCGGCAGCGTCATGAAGTTGATGCTGGTGTGAAGCAGGCTGTTCACCGGACCGGTGACACTCAGCAGCACCCGGACAATGCCGCACAGCACGATGATCGAGATGAAGTTGGGCATATACAGCACCAGCTGCACCTTCTGCTTGATCTTCTTGCTCTCGATACGGTTGAGCAGGAATGCCAGCAGGATGGGGATCGGGAAGCTCCACAGCAGACCGTAGACGCTCAGCTTCAGGGTGTTGATCAGATAGCGCTGGAAGTCCGGCGAGGACATGAATCGGATAAAGTTTTTGAAGCCTACCCACTCGCTGCCCCAGATGCCTTTGAAGGGATTGTACTTCTGGAACGCGATCAGCACACCGCCCATGGGAGCGTACTTGAACACCAGCGTCAGCACCACGGCAGGCAGCAGGAACAACAGGTAAAGCTGCCAATGCCGTTTGATGTAGACCCATGTGTTGTGCAGCTTGCGTTCTGCTGTCAGCACAGCCGTTTCCGGCGAGGCCGTCTTTGCTTTCATGAATCATTCTCCTCCTTTTGATTTGTGTTTTATACTTGCACCGTTTAATCTTACGTTTTTTGCTTGGATTGTGCAAATGTAAAATTCTGTGATTCATTTATACCACTCAAATAAGCGAATGTCAACGATAATTCATGGTATACATCAAAAATAACTGTGGATTTGTACAGATGCACAAATCCAAATGTGCGCAAATATGCAAAATGATGATTTGCATTTTTGCATTTGACTAATTTGTGCATTTGCACTATACTGGAGTCATAAAGAATTAGATCCGTCACCAGACTTTATCTATAAAAGAAAGGACATCCGCTCCTATATTATAAAGAAAGAGGATGACTTATGGCAACCAAGGTCACCATTCAGGATATTGCAAACGAACTGCAGCTTTCCCGCAACACAGTTTCAAAGGCCATCAACAACACCGGTGTGCTGGCAGATGCCACACGGGAGAAGATCCTGCGCAAAGCCGCCGAAATGGGCTATAAGCAGTTTGCCTATCTGCAGCTGTTTCAGGAAGACGCTGCAAAAACAGCAGAGCCTTCCATTCTGCCGAGTGATAAACGGGAGATCGCCATGCTGACGACCCAGTTTCTGAGCAACTCTCACTTTTCTTCCATGATGCTGGATCGTTTCCAGTCGGAAATCGACCATCTGCACAGCTACATGACCATTCATCGCATTTCTCCCATAGAGCTGAAAGAGAAAAAGCTTCCATCTTCTCTCAATACCGAGCGCACAGCCGGCATCATCTGCTTTGAAGTATTCGACTATGACTACGCACAGATGCTGTGCGATCTGGATGTTCCGCTGCTGTTTGTAGACACCCCTGTGATGGATATGCGTCCTCCCCTTAAAGCCGACCGCCTTTATATGGAAAACCGCATTGAGGTCCAGAATGTGGTAGCCCACATGGTTCAGCGCGGCAAAAAGCGCATCAGCTTTGCGGGGGATAAAAACCACTGTCAGTCCTTCTTTGAGCGTTATATGGCTTATAAGGATGCAGTGGAGCACTTTGGTCTGACAGAAGGCCTGAGCACCTGTGCGATGCCATCTGGACAGCAGAACTATCCGGTATCCCTGTACGAAACCATACGTCGGTTCAAAACGATGCCGGATGCCTTTGTCTGCGCCAATGACTTTGTTGCCATGGATCTGGTCAAGGCATTGAATGAGCTGGGGTACTCGGTTCCCGATGATATCTGGGTCTGCGGCTTCGATGACAGTCAGGAGGCTTCCTACTTTGCCCCCCATCTGACTTCGATCCATATCCATGGACAGATTATGGGCTACACCGCTGCCAATCTGCTTATGACCCGCATCGAAGAGCCATCGCTGAACTATCGCACCGTCTATACGGAAACCAACCTGATCCTGCGAGAATCCACAGGAGATTGAACGAAAGGAGAACTACCATGCGTGACCTGTGCAATACGGACAAGCCGCTGTTTGCTGTGCTGACGAAATTGACTTACAGTGCTTACCTGAACATCTTATGGCTCGTGTGCAGCCTGCCCATCGTTACCATAGGGGCTTCTACGACCGCATTATTCTACGTCACGCTCAAAATGGCGGAAGATCGGGACGATGGTCTGACCCGGATGTTTTTTAAGGCGTTCCGGGAAAATTTTAAGCCTGCCACAAAACTCTGGCTTATTCTGCTGGCAGTCGGCAGTTTCCTGGCTGTGGATGGCTTTGTGCTGCGCCGAATGTGGAGCGAAAACATTTTCTGGACGCTGCTCACTGCAGTGCTTATTGGTGCGGCAGTTCTGTACGGCATCGTTCTGCTGTATACCTTTCCTCTGCTGGCACGGTTTGAAAACACCACCTTCGGCATCCTGAAAACAGCGTTTCTCGTGGGTGTCCGGTATCTGTTTTGCACCCTGCTGATGGCGGCGATCTATGGCATCATGGGGTACGTCATTGTGTTTGTGTTCACGCCTGCATTCCTGCTGGGCATGGGCTTCTGCGCCATGCTCTGCTCCTTTCTGATGCTTCGGATCCTCTATCTGATCGGTGGAGACCCTGATGCAGTACACAAGGAATACGACCATGACAAAAACTGACCGGGATACGCTCCGCTCCCTCCATGGGCGCAAAAAGTGGGAGCACATCTGGGCATATTACAAGCTGCCCATTGTGATCGTGCTCATCGTCGTCTATATCCTCGGGTATGCAGCCTACCGTCATGTGACGAAAAAAGAGGATGTGCTTTACCTTGGTCTGGTAAATATCACTGCCGGGGCTGATCTGACGGAACAGCTTACCACCGGCTTTGCCGAGGCGCAGGGTCTGACCAAAAAGCAACAGGTCGATCTGCTGTCCGGCTTGCTGCTCAGCGAAAGCGAACGCGCAGAGGAGCAGTATGTATATGCTTCAGAGATGAAGCTGCTGGGTGCAGTCAGTGCCCAGCGGTTAGATGTTGTTCTGATGGACGAATATGCACGGGATCGACTGTTGGCAGATGATTATTTTCTCGATCTGCGGACACTGGATGCGTCTTTCCATGCACTGTCGGGTTTGAACGCCGGTGGGACCGTGCTGGATATTTCGGACACGCCGTTTGTCAGACAGGCAGGTTTTTCTGGCAAGGTCTATCTTGGGGTAGTGCAGAATGCACCGCACCCGGAGCGTGCAGCCGCTTACATTCATTATCTGTTCCAGCGGTGATCGTTGGCTTTTAACTCATAGGATAAAAATAAGGAGAAAACGCATGGACATTTTAACGATTGGTGAAGTTTTGATCGACCTGACCCAGACCGGCAAGGATGCGCGCGGCATTCCTCAGTTTGCCGCAAACCCCGGCGGTGCCCCGGCCAATCTGGCGGTGGCAGCCGCCCGGCTGGGGGCACAGACCACCTTTATCGGCAAGGTGGGTGCGGATGCCTTTGGCCGCTACCTGAAAGAGGTTCTGGCAGAAAATAAGGTGGATGTTTCCGGCATGGCGGTGGATGCAGACCATCCCACCACCATGGCTGTTGTTTCGGTGGATTCCGCCGGTGAGCGGGATTTCAGCTTCTACCGCAGCGCCAACGCTGATGTGATGCTGTGCAAAGAGGACATTTCGGACGAGGCTCTGAAAGCCGCGAAAATCGTCCACTTCGGCTCGGTCAGCCTGACCGCTGACCCCTCTCGCACTGCCACGCTGGACGCTGCTGCCCGTGCCAAAAAGCTGGGTGCTGTCATTACTTATGACCCGAATTACCGTGCAAACCTCTGGAAGAACAAAGAGGATGCCATTGCCCAGATGAAAGCTCCCCTGCCGCTGGTGGATATCCTGAAAGTGTCCGATGAAGAACTGCCTCTGCTCACCGGCACCACCGATTGTGCCGAGGGCACAGCCCAGCTGGCACAGAACGGCATCCGGCTGATTTTCGTCACCTTGGGTGCAAACGGCGTATTCTACCGCTTTGGGGAGAAAACTGGCCATGTGGCTGGCGTCCCCTGCAAGGTGGGCGACACCAACGGCGCAGGTGACACCTTCTTTGGGGCTGCCCTGTCCAAGCTCTGCAAGGAGGAGTTGGACACCCTGACCGTGGACAAGCTGGAAAGCATTCTGGCCTTTGCCAACAAAGCGGCCAGCATCACCACCAGCCGCCATGGTGCTATTCCTGCCATGCCCACCCTTGCGGAAGTGGAGGGCTGACCTATGGCACAGGAGTTTTCCACCCGCTTTGCCCGCCATAAGGACGAGCTGGAATGGCTGTTCATGGAGCTGTACCACAACCGGGAAGGGCTGGAGGTTCTGGAGCGGGAGATGGCAGAAGCCTACAACGCCCGCAGCGCCGAGCTGAAAGCGCTGGACAAGGCACGCTCTGCCGACCCGGAGTGGTACAAGCGGGGCAATATGTTCGGCATGACCATGTACACCGACCTCTTTGCCGGAAATCTGAAAGAACTGGCAAAGAAGCTGCCCTACCTCAAGGAGCAGAAGCTGACCTATCTGCACCTGATGCCCCTGCTGCAGATGCCCCACCCTCACAACGATGGCGGCTATGCGGTGGAGGACTTCGATACCGTAGACCCGGCCCTTGGCACCAATAAGGATCTGGAAAACCTGACCCGGGAACTGCGGAAAGCGGGCATCAGCCTGTGTCTGGATTTTGTCATGAACCACACCGCCAGCACCCACCGCTGGGCCATGGCGGCAAAGGCAGGCGACCCGTGGTTTCAGGCGTATTACCATCTCTATGACGACCGCACCATCCCCGACCAGTACGAGCAGACTGTGCCGCAGGTGTTCCCCAACACTGCCCCTGGCAACTTTACATGGTGTGAGGAAATGCACAAGTGGGTGCTTACCACCTTCCACGACTACCAGTGGGACCTGAACTACGCAAATCCGGCGGTGTTCGTGGATATGACCAAGAGCATCCTGCATCTGGCAAATCTGGGCGTGGAAGTGTTCCGCATTGATGCCGTGCCCTATATCTGGAAGCAGCTGGGCACGAACTGCCGCAATCTGCCGCAGGTGCACACCATCGTGCGGATGCTCCGCATGGTGCTGGAATGCGTCTGCCCGGCGGTCATCCTCAAGGGCGAGGTAGTCATGGCGCCCAAGGAGCTTGCCGCCTACTTCGGCACGCCCGAAAAGCCGGAATGCCACATGCTCTACAACGTGTCCACCATGGTCAACCTGTGGAGCGCCCTTGCCAGCCGGGACACCCGGCTGCTGAAAGCCCAGCTGGATGCCCTCCACGCCCTGCCGGACAACTGCTGGTTTGTGAACTATCTGCGCTGCCACGATGACATTGGCTGGGGTCTGGACGAGGCGGTGGAAAACCGGCTCGGCATCGACCCGCAGAAGCACAAGGAATATCTGTACCACTTCTACGAGGGCAATTTCCCCGGCAGCTGGGCAAAGGGTGAGCTGTACAACTACGACCCTGCCACCGGCGATGCCCGCAGCTGCGGCACCACCGCCAGCCTGTGCGGCGTGGAGCAGGCACTGGAAAAAGATGATAAGATCGCACTGGACTACGCTGTAAAGCGTGATCTTCTGCTGCACACTGCCATGGCGTTCTTACAGGGCTTCCCCATGCTGAACTGCGGTGACGAAATTGCCCAGTGCAACGGCTGGGACTACAAAAACGACCCTGACCGTGTGGAGGACAGCCGCAATCTGCACCGCAGCCGCTTCAACTGGGAAAACGCAAAACAGCGCACCCGGAAGGGCACGCTGCAAAACCAGTTGTGGCAGGGCATGGAGCAGCTGCGCCAAATGCGGGCAGACCCCTGCTTTGCCCCGGATGCGTGGGTGACCACATGGGACAGCCACAACCCCGGCGTGCTGGCGCTGGTACGCAATCGCGGCGAGGAAACGCTGGTGGGGCTGTTCAACTTTACCGAGTACCCGGCAGGAGCCAGTCTGGACGCTCTGGGCGGCGAGTATCACACCCCGGAGGGTGCTTCTGTCTGGCTGGCGGATGTGGAACTGGAACCGTATCAGGTGCTGCTGGTAAAAAACAAATAAGCAAAACGAGCCATCTGACTCTCTCTTTTCGCCAAAGTTTTCAGCGTGTTTTCTTGCACACTGCCGAAAGTGACGTGTTCTCAAAAGTTCGCGTTTGCGCAGCGCAGCGGAGCAATGAAAGCCCCAGTGGGGCTTTTAAGCGACAGAACGGTCTTGCGTA
>OHGH01001115.1_pt1 | contig 10226 bp, 9 predicted proteins | sample 1567801 | NCBI WGS metagenome assembly OHGH01 (sample SAMEA3879519, study PRJEB24766) | human gut metagenome | biome: human-associated habitat; feature: feces | place: USA | collected 1985/1987
TCGTGGATACTGCCGGAGAACTGCCGGAGATCACGGATCTGGTCATGAGCTGCCGTGTCATGGGACGGAATATCGAGAATGCGGTGATCGACCGTATCGAGGAGCAGATGCAGGAGGAAGGATATACCGGACTCCGCGGCAGATATATCCCGACAGCCAAGAATAAGCCGGTGGAAGCTCTGTATGAAAAGCTGGGTTACCACAGGACGGAAAGTACACAGGAGGGCGGTACCTGCTATGAGATCACACTGGCAGAGAGACCGGAGAGGGCCTACTGGCTGAAGGAGACTTTATACGATTGACCTGGGGCTGGGTGACGGCTGCCGGACGGAAGACCGGACAGTGGTAAATGTTAGAAAAAATGAGGATAAGCATATGAAAGAGAAGATCATAAAGCTGATTGAAGATGTATTAAAGGTTCCGGCGGGAACCATCACCGAGGATACCATGATCGAAGATGTGGAGCAGTGGGATTCCCTGGCGCATGTCATGATCATCGGACAGTTGGAGGAAGAGCTTGGTGTCAGCATTCCCCTAGACGAAGCCATTGATTTAAAAGGAATGCGTGAACTGTTGGAAAAGGCGGGCTGCGAATGAGTGTTACATTAAGAAAAGTGACAGAGGGAGACCTGGAACAGATCATGCGCTGGCGCATGGATCCGGAGATTACCCGCTATATGAATACGGATCCGAAGCTGACTCTGGAAGGTCAGAAGAAATGGTTTGCCAAAGTGCAGCAGGATCCGGATGTGAGCTACTGGATCATTGAGATCGACGGCACAGCAGCCGGCGTCATCAATTACACAGGGCTGACGAATCCCACAGGAGATCTGGGATGGGCCTATTACGTGGGCGAGAAAAAACTGCGCAGCATCCAGACGGCACTGGCGCTGGAGATGAGTATGTATGACCATGCGTTTCTGGATCTTGGGAAAAATGCGGTATACAGTGATGTATTCACCCTGAATCAGGGTGTCATCCAGCTCCATAAGATCTGCGGCTGTGAAGTCGTGGAAGAGAAAAAAGCCCACGTGGTGAAAAACGGAGCTGCTTATGACGTGACATATATGCGCATGACAGCGGAACACTGGAAAGGGATCCGGGACAGCAAGAAGTACGAACATATTGTATTTCCTTAAGGAGGCACTATTATGAACAAAGAGATCATGATCGGGAATCATAAAATCAGTGAAGATTCTCCCACTTTTGTAATTGCAGAGATGTCTGCGAATCATCTGATGGATTTTGACAGAGCAGTGGCTATCATGCAGGCGGCAAAGGATGCCGGTGCGGATGCCATTAAAATACAGACTTACACCCCGGATACCATCACACTGGACTGTGATGATCCCTGCTTCCAGATCACACAGGGAACCATCTGGGACGGAACCACACTGCACAAGTTGTATGAGACCGCCTATACTCCCTGGGAGTGGCAGCCAAAGCTGAAAAAGATCGCGGAGGAGATGGGACTGGTATTCTTTTCTTCTCCCTTTGATCTGACCAGCATTGATTTTCTGGAAGAGATGGAGGTACCGGTATACAAGGTGGCATCCTTCGAGATTAACGACATTCCTTTCATCCGCAAGATCGCCCGTACCGGCAAGCCGATTATCATGTCTACCGGAATTGCCTATCTGGCGGATATCGAGCTGGCACTGCGTACCTGTAAGGAAGAAGGCAACGAGAATGTGATCCTGTTGAAATGTACCTCCGCTTATCCGGCACCCTATGAGGATATTAATCTGAAGACGATTCCTTCCATGAAGGAAGTCTTTGACTGTGTGGTAGGTCTTTCTGATCATACCATGGGCTGTGCCGTGGCCGGTGCCGGCGTGGCGCTGGGAGCCAAGGTGGTGGAGAAACATCTGACCTTGCGCAGAGCAGACGGCGGTGCGGATGCGGCATTCTCCATGGAACCGGAAGAATTCAAAGAGATGGTGGATCACATCCGCATGATCGAGAAAGCAGTAGGAAAGGTGACCTACGATTTGACACCGAAGCAGAAAAAGAGCAGAGAACATTCCCGTTCCCTGTTCGTGGCACAGGATATGAAGGCCGGGGATGTGTACTCCGGAGAATCTGCGGTCTGTGAGACCTTCCTGCGGACTGCATACCAGATATTATGAGGAACTGTTGGGCAAACGGATCACCAGAGATGCCAGGCTGGGAACCCCTATGGACTGGTCTCTTGTGGATTTCACAGAGAAGGAACAGCAGTAAGGAGCGGAAATGTATTATTTTCGTGCGGACGGCAGTGCTGTTACGGGGGCAGGGCATCTGATGCGTTGCCTCACGGTGGCACAGGAATTACAAAAAAGAATAGAGCATCCGGAAGAACTCTGCTTTTTGTGCGCGGAGCAGGCATCTGCGGAACTGTTGCAGAGCTGGAACATGCCGGTGAAAATCCTTGGGACGGATCCTGCCGACCTGGAAGGAGAGCTTTCGGCGCTGGAAGGACTGATCCGTGGAAGCGGGCATGTTTTTCTGGTGGACAGCTATGCGGTGACGGATGCTTATTTGCAGGCATTGCACCGGTTTGGCAGGGTGTATCTGCTGGATGATATGCAGCAGCACGCATTTCCGGTGGACGGTGTGATCAATTACAATCTGTTTGCTTCCCGGGAAAAGTATCGGGAACTGTATGGCAGCAGTACCGGACAGTATCTCGGAGCTGCTTATGTGCCGGTGCGGCAGCAGTTCTGTGAGGCGGCAGCACAGTATATTTTGCAGGATGATGTAACGGATATCCTGATCACCACCGGTGGCGGAGACAAAGACAACATTGCGGGAGAAATCCTGCGGGAACTGTGTGAGCACAGTCTGGCGGGAAAAAATATAAGGTATCATCTGGTGGTGGGAAGGTTTAATCCGAACCGGGAAAAATTGGAGCAATATGCATCGGAGCAAAACAACGTGGTTCTGCATTGCGATGTGAAAGACATGGCGGGACTGATGACGGCCTGTCAGCTGGCGGTGACTGCCGGTGGAACGACAATCTATGAATTGTCAGTTCTGGGAGTGCCTTTTGTCTGTTTTTCTTACGCAGAGAACCAGGAAGGGCTGACGGAATGGCTGGGAAAGCAGGAAATTGCCGGATATGCCGGAAAATGGCATTACACACCGGAAGAGACAAGAAAAGCCATCGGCAGATGGTGTCGGAATGTCTGTGAGAACAGGGAACTGCGGCAGAGAACCTATGAAGCGGAGAGAATTCTGATCGACGGGCAGGGAGCTGCCCGGATCGCAGAGATCCTGCAGACGGCGGGAATAGAAGAATAGAAGGATAGAAGGATAATATCTGAGGTTTATGAAGAAAAACGGCAGCTGGAAGAAAAAAATTTTATATAGTGTGACAGCAGCTGTTTTGTTCGTGCTGCTTTTGGTACTGTTTTTTCCGGGGGACCGGGAATATCAGAGGATTCCTTATGATGTAGTGTTTCTGGGAGACAGTGTATATGGTCTGTGCCGTGATGAGACATCCATCGCAGCAAAGCTTCAGGAGAAGACAGGTTTAAAATGCTACAACGGTGGGCTGGGAGGAACGGTTCTTGGCAGAGCGGATGCGGAGAGAAGGCTGGGATATACCAAGGATTCCATTTCTGCGGCCGGACTGGTACGTTCCTTTGTGGTGAAGGATTTCGGTGTCCAGAGGACCGTTCACATCCGAGAAGCAGCCACGGATTATTTTGAGGATACTTTGGGAGATCTGGGACAGATCGATTTTGACCAGGTGAAGATCCTGTTTATCGGTGCCGGACTGAATGATTATCACTCCGGCACTCCCATCGAATCCACGTCAGATCCGTATGATGAATATACCTACTGTGGAGCTATCCGCAGTATTGTGAAGGAGTTGCGGGAAGCCTATCCGGAGCTGCGCATTATCTTCATCACCCCACCCTATACCTGGTATACGGATCCGGAACTGACCTGTGAGGAATATGATCTGGGCGGTGGTGTGCTGGAGGATTATGTCAATGCGGAAATCGGGCTGTGTGAGGCTTTGAATGTAGAAGTCATAGACATCTATCATGACTATTATCCACATGACACCTGGGATGATCTGTATCTCTATACCGATGACGGCCTGCATCCCAATGAGGCCGGCAGAGAGAAGATCGCACAGACGATCGCGGAAAGACTAAATAAGGAGTGACAGACGGATGAAGACCCCGTGGAATTTTTTTCAATCTAGCAGAACAAAAATAAAAAATACATGGAAGATCGCCTTTCTCTCAGCGTTTGTACTGGGGATTCTGATCCATCTGCCGGTGATGCTTTCGGATATTCCGAATCATGACGGCCTGAGCAGTATGTATTTTGATCAGAATATGATCACTTCCGGACGGTGGTTTCTGTCTGTGGCATGCGGCTTTTCTTCGTATTTTACCATTCCGTGGATCATTGGTCTGATCGGTCTGCTCTGGCTGGCGCTGACGGCGGTGGCATTGACGGAACTGCTGGAACTTGCAGACCCGTTGGTAATCATGGCAGTGAGCGGATTGCTGGTTTCTTTTCCGGCACTGGCATCCACTTTTGCCTATGTGTTTACCATGGATGGCTATATGATGGCACTGTTCCTCGCAATTCTGGCAGTGCTTTTTACGAAAAAACAGAAAAAAGGCTGGCTGGCCGGGGCGGTATGTCTTGCGTTCAGTATGGGGATCTATCAGGCATATCTGCCCTTTGCCATTCTGCTGTGCGTATATGTGATCCTGCTCTTTTTTATGGAAGAGAAGGGCTGGAAGACGAAAGCGTTCTATGTACTTCGTTACCTGGGCATGGGAGTTGCCGGAGCCGCATTGTATTACGTAATCCTGCAGATTCTGTTGAAATTACAGGGAAAGGTGCTGGATACCTATCAGGGGATCAATTCCATGGAGCAGGGAGGTTCCGGTCTGGGGCTGTTTGCAACGATCCGGGGAATGTATGTTGATTTTCTGGCATTTACGGTGCATGGAAATGTGCTGGTGAACAATATTTTCTCTTTTACGGCCTGTGCGGCACTGGTGCTTCTGGTGGCTTATCTGCTGGTGAGAAGCATGCTGCGAAGAAAATGGTGGAAGAATCCGGCATTTTTCGTTATAATAATTCTGTTGGCGGCGGGACTTCCGCTTTTGACCAATGTGATTCTGGTGATTTCTCCGAATCTGACCTATCATTTGCTGATGCGGTATCAGTGGGTATTATATCTGATCCTGATGCTGGCATTTGTGGACAGATATGCGTCGGAGGACGGGAAAACAGATATCGGGATCCAGTGGGTGGCATTACTGGCGGCCGGAATCCTGGTATTCAATTATGGAGTATCGGATAATATCGGATATTCCAATCTGGAGAAAAAATACGAGAAGACCTATGCGTACTGTGTACGTCTGCTGGACAGGATCGAGCAGACGGAAGGGTACTATCAGGGAATTCCCATTGCATTGGTGGGTGTCATCGGGTATGATGAATTCCCCACTACGGATATTACCGGAAAAGTCACGGACGGTATGATCGGTCTCAGCGGAGACTATCTGATCTATAAGGGAGCGGATTATCAGGCATTTATGCAGAACTATCTGGGCGCAACCCTGAATTTTCTGGATCCGGATACTGTGGGTGAGATTTATATGACGCAGGAATACATTGACATGGATACTTTTCCGGGAGCGAATTCCACCAGGGTTGTGGATGGAATCCTGTATGTCAAGACCGAGAACTGCGGAAGGGATTAGAGGATGTCATTATTATCGATTGTTTTACCGGCATATAACGAAGAACAGAATATTGCCAATACCGCAAAAGTACTGGGGGAACTGCTGGAACAGCACGGGATCGATTATGAGCTGGTATTTATCAGTGATGGTTCGAAGGACGGAACCTTTGAACGTATTAAGGAAGAATCGACCAAGAATCCGAGAGTACGGGGAGCGGAGTTTTCCCGGAATTTCGGAAAGGAAGCTGGAATTTTTGCAGGCCTGGAGCTGACTACGGGGGATGCGGTGATCGTTATGGACTGTGATCTGCAGCATCCGCCTGAGGTGATTCCACAGATGTGGGAAAAATGGCAGCAGGGTGCCGAGATCGTGGAAGGTATCAAGGCCGACCGCGGTAAGGAGAGTCTGGGATATAAGTTGTCTGCCGGACTTTTTTACAAGATCATGAGCAAACTGATCAAGATGGACATGAATGCTTCTTCCGATTTCAAACTTCTGGACAGAAAAGTAGTACAGGTCCTGTTGGAACTGCCGGAACGCAATACCTTTTTCCGGGCGTTGACCTTCTGGGCAGGGTTCCGTACGGAGACTGTGGAATATGAAGTACAGGAGCGGAAATACGGACAGAGCAAGTGGTCCTTCTGGAGTCTGATGAAATATGCCATTACCAATGCCACTTCCTTCAGCACACTGCCATTGCAGCTGGTGACGATCATGGGCGGGGTATCCATCCTGTTCAGTGTGATCCTGGCGATTCAGACCCTGGTGCGCTATCTGATGGGAACGGCGGTGGAAGGTTTTACCACGGTGATCCTGCTGATCCTCATTATTGGCGGATTTATTATGTTAAGCCTTGGTGTGATTGGCCATTATATTGCCAGAATCTATGAAGAAGTCAAGGGAAGACCGAAATATATTATCAGTCATGTGACGGAAAATGTGCCTGGGACAGCCGTAGGAAGCTGGAAGCGGGAACATAGAGAAAGCTAAAAGACAGTAGAAAAGAGGATGTGTTATGAGAGAGATTGATATTAAGTTTAACGTACCGCCTTATGTGGATAAAGCAGCAGATTACATTCAGGAATGTGTAAAAAATCAGAAGATCTGCGGAGATGGAGAATATACGAAAAAATGTAATGCCTGGATCGAGGAGAGGACCGGAGCCGGCAAATGCCTGCTGACGACCTCCTGCACCCATGCGACAGAACTGGCAGCACTTCTGTGTAACATTCAGCCCGGGGACGAGGTGATCATGCCTTCTTATACCTTTGTATCCACAGCAGATGCCTTTGTGCTGAGAGGCCATTCCCGTATTTGTGGATATCCGTCCGGATACCATGAATATTGATGAGACTTTGATCGAGGATGCCATCACGGAGAAGACCAAAGCCATTGTTCCGGTGCATTATGCCGGTGTGGCCTGCGAGATGGATACCATTATGGACATCGCAAAAAGACATAACTTAAAGGTAGTAGAGGATGCCGCACAGGGTGTACTGGCATCTTACAAGGGAAAAGCACTGGGAACCATCGGTGACTTCGGTGCCTACAGCTTCCATGAGACCAAGAACTACAGCATGGGTGAAGGTGGTGCCCTTCTGATCCGTGACAAAAAGGATGTGGAAGAGGCGGAGATCATCCGGGAAAAGGGAACCAACCGCAGCAAGTTCTTCCGGGGCCAGATAGATAAATATACCTGGGTAAATTACGGATCTTCCTATCTTCCCAGTGATATGAATGCGGCTTATCTCTATGCACAGCTGGAGATCGCCGATGAGATCAATGAGGCAAGACTTGCCTGCTGGAACCGTTATTATGAGCAGCTGCTTCCCTTAAAGGAAGCGGGAAAGATCGACCTGCCCACCGTACCGGAAGGCTGTGTGCATAATGCGCATATGTTCTACATCAAGGCAAGAGATCTGGAACAGAGAACAAGATTTATCAGCTATATGAAGGAGAACGGTGTGCTTACGGTATTCCATTATATCCCGCTGCATACTTCTCCCGCAGGACAGAAGTTCGGCCGGTTCCACGGCGAGGACCGCTATACTACCAGAGAGAGCGAGCGCCTGGCAAGACTTCCCATGTACTATGGGCTGACACTGGATCAGGTGGATTTCATCTGTGGACTGGTGAAAAACTTTTTTGAATTAGAGGAGCAGTAACATGCAAAAAATTGGCAGAGCGTCTGCACAGGTTGCAGGCAGATTTCTGTTCCTGGGTGTCTCCGTGCAGATTCTTCTGGGAATTTGCTGGGGCGTCAGATCCTTTGGAATTTTTCCGGAATTCGGTGATAGCTACACATGGCTGAAAGCGTCAGAGACACTTGTGTGTGATGACTACATGGGGATCGGCTACCCTCTTTTTCTGATGCTTGTAAAAGGGATAGAATCCATAAGTTCTATCCCTTATACTTTTTTTGTATATACGGTACAGATCCTGATTGCATTTTATGCCGGTGTAGTATTTTTACGGGCATGCGGAGTGACAGGGAAAAAGATATTTTTGTGCTGGGGAAGCCTGGCGCTTCTGACCTTTCCCTGTGCCATGCAAAGTCATCTGGCCGTATTGCCGAATTCTCCGGGATATTCCTTTTTACTGCTGGAACTGTCGGCGGTGATCCGGATCCTGCGGCAGGATGCTGTGGCGGAGGATGGTGAGACGACAGCGCCGGCCAGACCATTACATGGTCTGTTCGAAGCCGGAATCTGGTGGGCATTCAGTACACTGTGTGTGGTGGAGAATCTGTATCTGGGGCTGGTACCGCTTATTGTTTTGTGGCTGATACATCTGTGGCAGCTGCGGAGCAGAAAGACGGAGAAAAAGAGAGTAGGCCGGGAACTTTTGCTCCTTCTGGCAATGGCGGGAATTTTATTCACGCTGGTGCCCATGTGGCAGACACCGGGCAGCTACGGGAAGGCGGAGAATACGGTGAGCGCCGCCATGATGCGCCGGTTCAGCTGGACGCATATGAGAGAGGAAGAAGAATACGATGAATGGCCGGAACAGCTGCGTACCTGGATGACCTGGAAAGAGATGAGGAATGCCGGGTATTATGCGGGAACCATGGAGTCCGGCATACAAAAGACGCTGGAGGATCGTTTCGGCAAGGCGGAAGCACAGAAGATATTCAGAGAGTATGCCGGGTATCATCTGAAGACGTATACTTCCGACAATATCCATCAGATTGCCTGGGATTGCCTCGGATATGCCATACCTACAGTACTGTTGCAGCTGCTGTTGGACGGCAGGGGATATGACTCCTTCTCTGGCAGAAATGTAGACATTATGATGACGGGAGATCCAAGGCTGACAGAGCTTTTGCTAAAATACAGCAGCTGGTGGTTCCTGTCGGGAATCGCTGTTGTGGTCGTGAGCTGCATGATATGCGGGATCATTGCCATGCGCCGACAGAAAAAAGAAAAAACAGTACCGGACAGAAGTCTGTTCTGGAAGATCTCAGGAGTCTGTGTGATCACTGCGGCAGGCATGATCCTGTGGTATACCATGCGGGATGCCGGATGCCTGGATTACAAGAACGGATTGCTGCCGGGTTCTCTGTGGCTTGTGGGAATGATCCTCTGGACCGATAGGACCATAAGCGCCGGAGATACAGAAGACAACCCGGAGAAATAATAGAATTGTGACAGCAGAAACGCGGGAAGGAGGAACCATGACGAAGATGACAACAAAAGTGAAAACGCAGAAATCAGAAAAAGCCTGGTTCTTTCTGGGAGCGTTGGCAGTATTTTTTATGGGAGTTCCGTATCTTGTATTAGGGAAGGACTCTGTGTTCGTGTATCACGATCAGCTGGACGGTGAGGTGATCGCCTATCTTCTGCAGGCAAGACATCTGTGGGATGGCAGCGGTGTATTGCCGGAATTCATGAACGGTGCAGCAAAAACAGCGCTTACCATGCCGGCCCCCGCCTGTGTGCTGTTATACCGGTGGCTGCCTGCGGAACTGGCACTGGCCTGTATGCAGGTGGCTGGCAGCTTTGCCGGATATCTGGGAATGTTCTGCCTGCTTGGATGGGCCGGAGAAACATCGGAAACACTGCGGAGAAGAAAAGGACTTGTCGGTTTCATAGCCATGCTGACCGGATGTATGTATGCGTATCTGCCGTTTTTGCCGGTGTACGGGCTGTCCCAGTATGGATTGCCGCTGTTAATGTATTGTGTACTGCGACTGGGGGAAAAGGACAGACCGAAGAATTTCCGGATTCTCTGTTATTTTTATGTACTGCTTTTCGGATGTAATTCTTCCCTGGTGTTATCCGGTTTTGCTGTGCTGGGAATCTGGGCGGTATGGGAGATCGTCACACTGGTGGACAAAAGGAAACAGTTCTCCGCCGGACAGGCTGCAGCCTGGGGGATTTTGCTGCTTACGTATATCGTTGAGAACGGTTCGTTATTGCTTCAGCTGTCCGGGGGACAGGGAGAAGAGATTTCTCACAAATCGGAATATCTGCTCAGCCCGGTGGACTTTTTCAGTCAGTTGAAAACAAACCTCCTGCAGGG
>OHGH01001147.1_pt1 | contig 10049 bp, 10 predicted proteins | sample 1567801 | NCBI WGS metagenome assembly OHGH01 (sample SAMEA3879519, study PRJEB24766) | human gut metagenome | biome: human-associated habitat; feature: feces | place: USA | collected 1985/1987
TTGCGGGAGTGCAAAGCACGGAGCAATTCGGTATCATCTGGAACGGTGATTAAAAAAATAAGAGCTTCTGATGAGTAAAATCATCAAAAACCCTTGATAAAAAATAAATCGGAGTAACAGGATTTGAACCTGCGACCTCTCGGCCCCCAGCCGAGCGCGCTACCAAGCTACGCCATACTCCGATGTTCATAACTATTATAGTATAACAGAAAAGAGGCTGTTTGAAAAGCCCCGATTTTGTTTTTTTAATGTATACCGCAATGAGGAGTTTTTCAGATGATCAATAAAACGACAGGCAGCAAAACAGATAAGAAAAGGATCGTAAGTTTTGATCTGGATATGACACTTTTAGATCAGGCTACATGGAAGATACCGGACAGTGCCATAGAAGCGGTGGAGATGCTGCGAAAAGACAGTATTATTGTCATCGCCAGCGGCAGAAATATGGATGGAATGGTCAGTGTGGGCTACAAACAACAGATACGGCCAGATGCAGTAATCCATATGAATGGAACCCGTGTGGTTGCCGGGGATGAATTGTTATATGAGCATTTTATGGATAAAGAGCTTTTAAAACGCCTGCTTTCCTATGGGGAAGAAAGGGAAATTGCCGTGGGGCTGACGATCGATGATAAGGATTACTTTGTGAATCCGGCAGAGGTAGAAAGAATCGACAAGATCCGCTGGGGAGAGAGCATGCGTAATTTTCAGGATCCCTGGAAAATGCTGGAACTGCCGGTACGTACGTTAGCTTATATTGGAGAAGCGGATCCGGTGTCTGATATGGAGGCACATTTTCCGGAACTTAAATTTCCATTATTTTCCAGCCGGTTAGGGGCGGACATCATAGAAGTACAGGCATCCAAGGCAAATGGACTGGTACGTTTATGTGAATACTATGGAATGGATATAAGCCAGACGGTGGCATTTGGAGACAGCATGAATGATTATGAGATCGTTCAGGCAGCTGGAACCGGGATCGCTATGGGAAATTCAGTCCAGAAGCTGAAAGATACAGCCGATTATGTGACAGATGATATTGCCCGGGATGGAGTCTGGAAGGCATGCAGACATTTTGGATGGATATAGCTGAAAATATGCAGCCATGTGTGAGTACAGGAGGAGAAGGAATATGAATACAGTAAATGATGGATCAACGGAGAAAATGACCGTGAATCAGAAATTAGAATTGCTCAGAACAAAGATGAAGGAACGTGGCATGGATGCCTATATGGTGCCTACTGCTGATTTTCATGAGTCCGAATATGTGGGAGATCATTTTAAATGCAGACAGTTCCTGACCGGTTTTACCGGTTCTGCGGGAATTGCAGTAGTGACCATGAAGGAAGCATGCCTGTGGGTAGATGGAAGATATTTTGTCCAGGCGGCAGTACAGCTTCAGGGAACTTCTGTAAAGATGATGAAAATGGGACAGGAAGGCGTGCCTTCTGTAGCCGGATATCTGGAAGCAGAAGTGCCGGAAAATGGCTGTCTGGGCTTTGACGGAAGAGTAGTCAATGCATTGACCGGTATTGATCTGGAAAAGCGCCTGAAAGAAAAAAATGCAAGGATCCTTTGCAGTGATGATCTTATCAATGAGATCTGGGAAGACCGTCCGGCACTGTCCATGGAGCCGGCATGGGCATTACATGAGAAATATGCAGGAAAGACAGCAGAAGAAAAATTAAAAGAGCTTCGTGCAGAAATGAAGAAGGAGCATACAGATATGTATGTTCTGACATCGCTGGATGATATTGCATGGCTGTTAAATATCAGGGGAAATGATATTGCTTATAATCCGGTAGTGCTTTCCTACGTGATCGTAACAGAGGATAAATTGTATCTGTTTGTAAATGAAGAAGTGCTTCACGGAGAAGCATATCCATATATAGATAATTATCATAATATAGATATGCTTAAATATCTGGAAGATTTAGGGACAGAAATACTGCCTTATGATGATATCTATAAAATGGCAACAGATATTACGGGACATAAGATCCTTATGGAGAAGCAGCATATCAATTATGCTTTGTATAACATATTAAAGGATAAGAATGAACTGGTTGATAAGATGAATCCCACTTCTGATGCGAAAGCAGTAAAGAATGAGGTTGAGATTGAAAATGAGAAGAAAGCTCATATTAAGGACGGTGTAGCTGTTACCCGTTTTATCTACTGGTTAAAGCACCATATTGGAAAAGAGCGTCTTACAGAGATGAGTGTCCAGGATAAGTTAGAGGAATTCAGGAAAGAGCAGGAAGGCTATATTGAGCCAAGCTTTGCTACAATCTCTGCTTATGGGGCGAATGCGGCTATGTGTCACTATTCTGCAACAAAGGAAAGTGATACGGTACTGGAAGACCATGGCTTTTATCTGGTAGACTCTGGTGGCCAGTATTATGAGGGAACTACGGATATTACCCGTACCATTGCGTTAGGAGAACTGACGGAGGAAGAAAAAGAGCATTTTACTCTGGTCCTTATAAGCATGCTGCGATTAAAAGAAGTGAAATTTTTATATGGGTGCAGAGGCTTAAGCCTTGATTATGTGGCAAGAGAGCCATTTTGGAGCAGGGGACTGAATTTTGACCATGGAACCGGTCATGGTGTGGGCTATCTGTTAAATGTTCACGAAAGACCAAATGGCATCCGCTTCCGTATGGTGCCGGAGCGGCATGATAATGGTGTTCTGGAAGCTGGAATGATCACTTCTGATGAACCGGGACTTTATATTGAAGGAAGCCATGGTATCCGTACAGAGAACCTGATCCTTTGTGTAAAGGATGAGAAGAACCAGTATGGCCAGTTTATGAAGTTTGAGTTCCTTACCTTTGTACCAGTTGATAAGGATGCGGTAGTGAAAGAGCTGATGACAGAGAGAGATATTGCTCTTCTTAACGCATATCACAAAGAGGTGTTTGAGAAGATCAGTCCGTATATGGATGACCAGGAGAAAGAGTGGTTAAGAAAGGCAACGGCCCCGATCTAAGGGATCGTTTAAGGGACCGTTGCGTCTGCTTCAGGTATTTGTACAGATTGGGAATGCGTTAAAGATGTATCTGCTAAGTTTGATGGACTATTCTGCGTATGGAAGATCTACAATGGTATAGTTATGGTGGATAGCAGGGAGGATCTTGTTTAACAGGTCTTCTGTGCGGAATTTCAGGCTGGAGGTGTTGATACATGGATGACATCCGAAGTAAGGATGGTTCTCCAGGATATCTTTGTCTATGAGCAGCCGGACTTTGTTTTCTGGGTCGTTCATCAGACCGAGAACACTTACAGAACCGGGAGTGATGTTAAGGTACTGTTCCATAAATTCCGGTTCGGCAAAGGAAAGACGGGCGCTGCCGATCTGCTTGGAGAGAGCGGCTGTTTTGAACTTTTTGCTGCCTGGAAGGATCAGCAGATAGAAGGCGGTTTTCTGGGTATTGCGAAGAAATAGGTTTTTGCAGATCTCAATGCCTAAAAGCTTACCTACTTCCTGGCATGCTTCCATAGTGGGTAGTGTGTCATGGTCTGCACGGGTATAGGTGATCCCAAGGGAGTCTAACAGGTCATAGGTGCGTATCTCCTTTGGAAGACGGTCGGTAGTATCTGCCGGTCGGCCAGTGTATATAGTATGGTCAATGTAATAAGAAACGGGATCTTGTGATGTGGATGTTTCGCTCATAAATGTCACCTCGTTGTTTTAGGATGTTTGGATGTTAATAAGTACGATTATAAGAGCGAAGGAATAAATTGTCGATAGGTTATGAATGAAAAAGGTGTAAAAATGCAGGAAAAAAACGTGCAGGGAAAGAAAAAACAGGGAAATAAATCCCAAGAAAAGAAAGTCCAGGGAAATAAATCCCAGGAAAATAGAATACAGGGAAAACAAGTACAGGAAGGCAAAAATCAGGGAATCCCCAAAAGGGAAAATAAAAGACCGGAAAGCAGAGCAGTGAAAGGGGTAAGGCCAGAGCAGAAGCAAAGGCCAGAGCAGAAACAGAAGGCGGCAAAGTTTGGAAAACCGGTTCTGAAACAGCAGTCTGGCCAGAACGTGGAAAAGGGAAAGAAGAACGCTAAAAAGAGCATGTGTCCTGTTATGCGTCAGTGCGGCGGATGTCAGATGCTGGATATGCCTTATGCAGAGCAGTTAAAGACGAAAAGAAAGCGTCTGGAAACGTTGTTGAAGGGAATCTGTCCTGTAAAAGACATGATAGGAATGGAAGATCCGTTTTATTATAGAAACAAAGTTCATGCTGTATTTGACAGGGATAGAAGGGGCAATATTATTTCCGGTATTTATCAGGAAAATACCCATAATGTAGTACCTGTGGAGAAGTGCATGATCGAGGACCAGAAGGCAGATGAGATCATTGGCACTATTCGCGGTATGTTAAAGTCCTTTAAGATCCGTACATTTGATGAAGATACTGGTTATGGCTTGCTGCGCCATGTGCTGATCCGCAGAGGCTTTGAAAGTGGGGAGATCATGGTGGTACTGGTAACAGCTTCCCCTGTATTTCCGTCAAAGAATAATTTCGTAAAGGCATTAAGAGAGAAATATCCGGAGATCACCACCATTGTCCAGAATATCAATGGACGGGGAACCAGCGTGGTACTGGGGGAAAAGGAGCATGTGCTGTATGGAAAAGGATATATTGTGGATACGCTGTGCGGCTGTAGCTTCCGTATTTCTTCCCGTTCGTTCTATCAGGTAAATCCGGTCCAGACGGAGAAATTGTATACAAAGGCTCTGGAACTGGCTGGACTGACCGGAAAAGAGACGGTTGTGGATGCATATTGTGGTATAGGAACTATTGGTATTATTGCAAGCAAAAAGGCCGGAAATGTGATCGGCGTGGAATTAAACCAGGATGCAGTCCGGGATGCCATCAACAACGCCAAAATGAACCAGATATCCAATATCCGTTTCTTCTGCAATGATGCCGGTCGTTTCCTGGTCAATATGGCAGAGGCTGGTGAAAAAGCCGATGTAGTCATCATGGATCCCCCAAGAAGCGGAAGTACCGAAGAGTTCATGGATTCCATTGCAAAGATGGGAGCGAAAAAAGTAGTTTATGTTTCCTGCAACCCAGAGACATTGGCAAGAGATCTGGCTTATATGAAGAAGCTGGGGTATAAGGCGAAGGAAGCAGTAGGATTTGATATGTTTCCGGCGACGGAGCATGTTGAGACGGTAGTTCTTTTGTCCCACAAAAAAGCCGACAGTTATATCCACATTGATGTGGAGTTTGGAGAGGGCGAGGGCAAGATTCCGGTAGATAGTATTGCTAAAAGAGCCGAAGCGTACAAGCCCAAAGAAAAAGTGACCTACAAAATGATTAAGGAGTACATAGAAGCGAAATACGGCTTCAAGGTACATACCGCATATATCGCAGAGGTAAAGCGAAATTTGGGATTGCCGATGTATGATGCTCCTAATGCGGTAGAAGAATTGAAACAGCCGAGGAAACATCCGACACCAGAAAAGGTAGAAGCAATCAAAGATGCACTTCGTTATTTTGCAGTGATATAAAACTTTACTTACAATCGAATATTTCTTACATAGCCGTTTATTCATTTATTTGAGTAAGCGGCTTTTTTCATCCCTATTTGTCGGAATAGGGATATTTTTTGTAGAAGGAGGAGGTTTATTTGAACACGCAAATCATCGCCATTGCCAACCAGAAAGGCGGCGTTGGCAAAACAACAACCTGTGCGAACTTGGGAATAGGTCTGGCACAGGCCGGAAAGAAAGTGCTTCTGATCGACGGGGACCCGCAAGGAAGCCTGACAATCAGCTTGGGAAATCCGCAACCAGACAAGCTGCCATTTACACTGTCGGATGCAATGGGCAAAATTCTGATGGATCAGCCTATACGCCCCGGAGAAGGTATTCTGCATCATGCAGAAGGCGTTGACCTGATGCCTGCGGATATTCAGCTTTCCGGTATGGAGGTTTCTTTGGTAAACGCCATGAGCCGTGAAACGATTTTACGGCAATATCTGGACACACTGAAGGGACAATATTCCCATATCCTGATTGACTGTCAGCCCTCGTTGGGAATGCTTACGGTCAATGCGCTGGCGGCTGCGAACAGGATCATAATTCCCGTTCAGGCAGAGTATCTGCCCGCCAAAGGGCTGGAACAGCTTCTATCTACGGTCAGTAAGGTGAAACGGCAGATTAATCCAAAGCTCCAGATTGACGGTATCCTGCTGACGATGGTGGATAACCGCACCAACTTTGCCAAAGAGATTGCTGCTTTGCTGCGGGACACCTATGGAAGTAAAATCAAAGTCTTTGGAACGGAAATCCCCCATTCTGTCCGGGCAAAGGAAATTAGCGCAGAGGGAAAAAGTATTTTCGCCCATGACCCTGGCGGCAAGGTGGCAGAGGGGTATCGAAATCTGACGAAGGAGGTGTTGAAACTTGAAAAGCAGCGCGAAAAAAATAGAGCTGGCATCGGTAGATGACCTGTTTTCCACCGAGGAAAGCCGTGCCGATGCACAGCGGGAACGGGTGCTGGAAATTCCCTTGTCTGAGCTGCACCCTTTTAAGAACCATCCGTTCAAAGTCAAGGATGATGAAGCCATGCTGGAAACTGCGGACAGTATCAAGCAGTATGGTGTGCTGGTTCCTGCGATTGCCCGCCCTGACCCGGAGGGTGGTTATGAACTGGTAGCCGGACACAGACGGCACAGAGCAAGTGAACTGGCAGAAAAAGAGACCATGCCGGTAATTGTCCGTGATCTGGATGATGACGCTGCCACAATTATTATGGTTGACAGCAACCTGCAACGAGAAAGCCTGCTTCCAAGTGAGAGGGCCTTTGCCTATAAAATGAAGTTGGAGGCTATGAAGCACCAGGGAGAGCGAGTGGATTTAACTTGTGCCCAAGTTGGGCACAAGTCCGATGGTAGAAAATCCAGAGATATTTTAGCTGAACAGGTTGGACAGAGTAAGAATCAAATTCAGAGATTTATCCGTCTGACTGAGCTGATTCCCGAACTGCTGGACATGGTGGATGAAAAGAAAATTGCCTTAAATCCCGCCTATGAGCTGTCCTTTCTCAAAAAGGAGGAACAGGTAGACCTGTTGGACGCGATGGACAGCGAACAGGCTACCCCTTCTCTTTCTCAAGCCCAGCGGCTCAAGAAATATAGCCAGGAGGGGCATCTGACCCTCGATATGATGCGTGTCATCATGGGTGAGGAAAAGAAAAGTGATCTGGACCGGGTGACATTTACCTCTGACACTTTGCGGAAGTATTTCCCTAAAAGCTATACGCCCCAGCGGATGCAGGAAACCATCATCAAGCTGCTGGAGGCATGGCAGAAAAAGCGTCAGAGAGACCAGGAACGATGAAAGGAGCCGCCTATGAGGGATATTTCAGCCCGTGAGCTGAAAGGACACAACATTCTCGCCGTAGAGAGGTTTTGGGATAACACCCGCTGGATGATCGAGTTTTCCGTCCTGCGTCCCAGCACTGCTTACGGAAGCCCCGGAGATGAAATGCGGCTGTTTTTGACTGAGGACGGTTATCAGGCCGCCCTGCAAAGCCAGCAGCGCCGGGAGATCAAAATCAAAAGGTACGCCCGTGTAATTGAGGGTCATGTCTTGGATGTAAAGAAAAAACGGAGAAAATAAGATGTTTAGAGAAAAAGAAATTTGCAATGCCATCAGGACGGCGTATCTTTATCTTTTCCCCGACAAAAAGGAGCGGAAAAGGGCGCTCTCCAGATTGAACATGGAACTTGTGGCGCAGTCTGTCCGCTATCGTGGGGAAAGTGTCCTTGCTTACCAGACCGCGGGAAACCATGAGTGTTCCTTGAACTACTATGGGCCAGAGTTGTTTCCACAGCGGGGATTTTGCATTTACCAAAAAACTATCCAGAGTCATTCTACGCAGGTGGATGCTTCTTGCATCCGGGAACTATGGCTCTTGGAGGACGGGCGGTTTGTGGATGTCTCCTGCGTGAATACGAAATACCGTTCGGCGTATGAAAGGTTTTCTACCTGTTACCGTACTATCCATCATATCGTCAGGGAGTGGGACTGGCAGGACTATCCAGCGGAGGAGGTTGCCGACGCCTTTGAGGACATCAGCCGCTATCCCTTTGATGGGAGACCAGGAGTTTTCTATGAAGTTTGAGCCGCGTCTTTACTGACAGCGGCTTTTGTTATTTTCTGACCACAGGAAGGAGTGAAGTGAATGGCAGTCTACCGCGTACAACGGACACGCGATTACACCGTTATGTCAAATTATCATCTGAAGGATAAGGGGCTGACCTTAAAGTCTAAGGGTCTGCTCTCCATGATCCTGTCGCTCCCAGAGGAGTGGAATTACACTACAAGAGGGCTTGCTTCCATCTGTAAGGAGGGTGTGGACGCCATTGGCTCTGCGCTCAAAGAGTTGGAAACAGCTGGCTATATTGTCCGCAGGCAGCTTCGCGGTGCGAATGGCCGTATTACTGATACCGAGTACATCATTTATGAGCAGCCACAGCCAAAGAAGCTGGATATGCTGCCGTCAGATGTGGTTTCACCAGATACGGAAAACCCGGATATGGTAAAACCGGATACGGAAAAGCCCGCAGAATTAAATATAGAGAAATCAAATACAGAAAAATCAATTACTTATGGATCAAGTACCGATTCCATTCCCTTCCGGGAAACAGCGGCGGCAAGACCGCCGGAACGGAAAGGAAGAGATGCGATGTCTGTCACAGAGATAGAAAATTATCGGGAATTGATTTTGGAGAATATCGAGTATGATTGTCTGAAGCAGCGTTATCCTCTCTACCTGGATGACCTGAATGAGATCGTAGAGCTGTTGGTAGAAACGGTCTGTGCCAGACGGAAGACCACCCGGATCTCTGGGGCAGACTTTCCTCACGAGATCGTGCGTTCCCGTTTTTTGAAACTGGACAGCTCCCACATCGAGTTTGTCATGGACTGTCTGCAAAAGAACACCACCCAGGTACGCAACATGAAGCAGTACCTGCTTGCGGTGCTGTTCAATGCGCCTACCACCATGAATAATCACTTCACTTCATTGGTCAACCACGATATGCACGCAGGCGGCTGGTAAAGGCCGCCTTTTATCATGCCAAAGGAGGCACGACATGAACCAGATGGAAATTTTCAAAAACCCGGAGTTTGGCAGTATCCGGGTCATCGAAGAAAACGGCAAATACCTGTTCTGCGGAACGGATGTGGCCGCTGCGCTGGGGTACAGCAATTCCCGCGATGCAATTATCCGCCATTGTAGGTATGTCGTGAAACGCGACGCACCTCACCCACAAAGCCCCGACCGCAAAATCAGTATGACTTTTATCCCCGAAGGAGATTTGTACCGCCTGATTGTTCACAGCAAATTGCCATCGGCAGAACAGTTTGAACAGTGGGTATTCGATGAGGTTCTGCCTACCATTCGCAAGCACGGGGCCTATCTCACAAGAGAGAAGCTTTGGGAGGTAGCTACTTCCCCGGAGGCTCTGATGAAGCTCTGCTCAGACTTGTTGGCTGAGCGTGAAGCAAATATTTCTCTGCGTAAGGAAAATGCACAGCTGGAGGGCAAAGCCGCTTTCTATGACCTGTTCATCGACTTAAAGCACAGCACCAATCTCAGGACAACCGCCAAAGAGTTGGATGTCCCGGAGCGCCGGTTTGTTCGGTTTCTGATAGAACGACGGTTTGTGTACCGCACAGCATCCGGCAATGTGCTGCCCTATGCCAATGTGAAAAATACGGGGCTGTTCTGTGTGAAAGACTACTGCAATCACGGGCATACCGGCTCCTACACGCTGGTTACGCCAAAGGGAAAGCTCTACTTTGCTCAGCTGCGGGAGATGATCTTGCTGGTCTCATAAGAACGGAAAGGAAGTGGGTTTTATGCAGGAAGGCAAAACAATCGGGCAGCTGATGGAGGAAATGCGCCAGAAAGCCGGGGCGCAGAACTATCACGGTCATGACTACATGGATCTCCAGCGATTTGCGGAGAACACCCGGCACATGATTATTTTTGATGTGCTGACGCATGACTCCCCGGTGG
>OHGH01001160.1_pt1 | contig 9946 bp, 7 predicted proteins | sample 1567801 | NCBI WGS metagenome assembly OHGH01 (sample SAMEA3879519, study PRJEB24766) | human gut metagenome | biome: human-associated habitat; feature: feces | place: USA | collected 1985/1987
AAAGCCTACACGTATCTTCATCTTTATATCTTTTTCTTTAAAATCAGTAAAAAATTAATTTCAGCCCGAAGCTATCCATTTTTCTCCGGATTACATCTAAGTTGGATGGCTTTTTTAGGATTATTCACGTAGCAGAAGTAAGAAAAGCTACTAAAAAAGAAGAGGACGTGTCAGTAAAATCTTTGACACATCCTCTTGTTCTATTTGTATTATTCCGAAGTTATCTCCGACGACCAAATAAATCTCTGATACCGTCAAGATCAAAACCTAATGTGAAACGCAGTGTCTGGTCAAGCGGATTGCTTTGCGCAGTAGACACCAGGTAAGCAGCATCAAGAGAGAATACACTCATCTTAAATCCGGCACCAAAAGAGAAGTACTTACGATTACCCTTGTTCTCATGTTCATAGTGATAACCACCACGAACGGAGAATTGATTATGATAAGTATATTCTACTCCTAAAGACCATTGAATCTCTTGCAGCTCTTCCTTGAAACCACCGGGAGCATCACTGAAGGATTTAAAAATACCTTTGATTGGAGAGATATCATTATAACCCTCCGAATCCAACCAGTTTCTATATCCATCCGTGTCCCCTTCTTCAGCACCGGTTGCCGCCCGATATTGTTCTTCTGTAGGACGCGTAGGAACCATCAGCTTGTTTATATCAAGACTGAAAGCTATTGTATTAAAATCGTCTATCGGAGCCAACAACGAACCACCTAAACGAAAATTAGTAGGCAGGAATTGGCTGGAATTTCCTCCATCATAAGAGATTTTCGTACCAATATTAGAAAGGTTTAACCCGAAAGACAACATACACTCACGCTGTGCAAGCATGATATAATTTGTATAATAGAAAGCAATATCAGCTGCAAATGCAGAACCGGGAGAAACCTCTTCATCCTGTTTATAAGCCAAATCAGAGTAGATGTAACGCAAAGCAACAGCAGCAGAAAAACGCTCGGATAGCATACGCGAATAAGCCACATCTACTGCCATTTCATAAGGACTGATATTATAGGTAGGACCTGTTGTAGCATCTCCTCCCATAGGCACTTCACCCAAAGAGAAATAGCGTAACGAACCACTGATAGCCTGGTAATCACCGATACGATAATATCCGGCCAGATAAGCCAAGTCAATATCATTAACCAGTTTACGCAACCAGGGAGTATAGGAGATAGATACACCTGCGCGTCCAATCGTAAACGGATACTTCGCCGGATTCCAGTATTGTGAGTTGTTATCCGGGTCGGTAGCAGCACCTACATCTCCCATACCACCACCACGTGAGTCGGGAGCAATGTTAAGTGAATTGACACCTGTATTGATAGGATTGAACAGATCTTTCTGTGCCCATGAGCTGACAGAGAAAGCAAAAAACAATAGAAATGATATAAATATTTTCTTCATAACCAATCTTATGGATGTGTACATATAAACCGGATTTTCACTGATTTATTGTGCCAGAATGACTATTTTCTCGGTTTTCGTACTCTCCTTGCTATCACCGGAAGTAATAGAAGCACGGTAAAGATAAATACCCGGTGACAGACGCTGACCGGCGTTACTACATAGATCCCAGTCTACATAATAATAACCACCAGAAGATATTCCCTGTTCATTGTGTACCCATAACTCCCGACCTGCAAAGTCACATACAGCTATACGTACATTCAGCTCTGAACCAGGGCGGTCATGCGAAAGAATAAATGTAGTACTTTCACGAGCCGGACTCTTGCTGCAAGTTATAGAGAACAATCCGGGACGCAATCCTTTCGCAACTTCAAATTCCAAAGATTTCACAGAAGAATTATTCATAATATCCCAGGCACGGAAAGTAAGAGTATGCTTACCCTCTGAAAGGGCCGGAATTGAAAATGCAACTGTACCCTTGGTATAACTACCTGCAACCGGAGTATAATAATCATTCAAAGAATAAGTAAGTTTACCATCAATACAAAGAGAAAGATCATGTCCAATACCGTTTCCTACAGTATTGATTCCATCTTCATCCTCCAATTCCGCTACAAAATAAGGTGTTTCATTCACCAAGCCTCCCCATGGAAAATCAGGAGTATTCAGATATACCATTATATCAGGCCCTTCACCGGAGGTAGGAATATCATCGGCTGTTCCTCCTACGAGAAAACGATCAAAAACACCACCGGCCTCTCGCTTATCGGCATCACAAGCATAGAGATTCAACAACCCCTGCTCATTAGAATAATTAATATCTAACGGCACAGGGAAAGTCAGTTCAAAGCGGCCATTACGTACAGAATCCATTCCGGAAAAAAGAATCTTGTTATGATCAGTATAAGTCACAGCTCCCTTGTCTAACGTATTAAGGGTACTAATAGTCTCCTTGCTATCATAAACCAAGGGATGAACCGTTCCTGTAAAATCATCAGCAGGCTTACCATCGGGAGTAAGAATATGCCCTTTTACCGTCACTTTAGCACCAGCTCTCATAAAAGGCAATTCATCAGACGGAGGACCATCGAACTCATCCACTACCACTTTATAATCAGGATAAGTAGGCATTATGGCAGGATCCTCCATCACCACTAACTGTCAATTTAGCTAATCGAAGCACATCTCCCAACCGTAACCGTTTGCCATCCTGCAAATTAAATAACTTATCCACAAAGTTATTATTCAAAGTCTTGTTTGGACCATCATATACCACCCGTGCGGCTGCAACCATCGCAATAGCCCCCCCCTTTGCATTCAGCAATGCTAACTCACCAGCCGAAGTAGCCTCTGCATCAAAACGAGAAAACTCACATGATGCGGTAAACCATATAGATAAACGAGGAGATGACAGATTTACAACATCAGCAGAAGTCAATAAATTTTCTGATGACCAGGAAGTTGTACCACTATGCCCTGTATAATTAACGAGCATCAAACCCTGATCTAATAATTGCAATAATCGTTTATTTGCCTGAGGATAACTATAACCTGTAGCCGAAGATTCTCTCTTATAAGCATCTGCAAGGATACGTTCTCCGCGCATACCAGAAAGGGTATTATTTACTCTATCGGCAAGATCACTGGCCTGTTCCATAAAGCCTATATCATCATCATTCCCTGCCGCATCATCTCCAACAAAGCAAGTCATCCGCTTCCAAGGACCTGCATTCTTATTATATATATAATCAATTGTCTTATCAACCACAGCTTTGGCTTCATCAACCACACGAACAGGAAAACGACCTACACCAATATCAGGAATGCCACTGGTCAGCGAACTCACTTCACCTTTTACAAAACCAAAATAATCGTCAGTCATATAAGACTGTGTCTCATCCACCGAGTTTGGAAACTGGAAAGAAAGCAGAAAATCAGAAGGTTTATAATTCCTCCAACTTGCTGTAATCATGCGATTATCATAACTACAATCTCCAAAAAGTAATAGATACTTAATTCGATCTTCGGCAGAAGTCGCTTTATCATACAGCATCTTCATAAAACGACGATAAGCCGTAGCATCCGGAGTTCCGGATGAAAATTCATTGTATACTTGTGAAGCTTTCACTACCTCTACAGTAAGCCCATCCTTGTCACGGTGTGCCTCTGCCAAACGTTCGGCTTGCTGAACAAAAGCAGTTCTGTCCGGCACAATAATCACCATGTCAATACCCTTCAATGCATGAAGGTTCTGATTAGAAACATCTCCCATACTCTCTACTCCACCAAAAGAAGCCGAAGTATTAACTGCCACAAATTCACGCAGGATATTACTAGCTGGAATAGTAAAGGTATAAGTGTCTCCACTCAAAGTTCCTTTGATCTGTTTATATTCTGAAGGCGAAGTAACATCCCATACAACAGTAGAAGAATTTGCACCGGAAATAACAAATGTACTTGCTTGTCCCTGAGATTGTAAAGCACGAAACGCAAGAGCCCCTCCATTCATCTGTAGCCGTTGTTTATAATTCAAGATAATATAATTCAATCGTCCTGAAATACCGGAAGCACGATTATGAGTAAGCTTTACAGTAACAGATTCCGACTTATCACCTGTCCAGAGTTGATCTAATGTACCTTCACCCGCCTTTATATAATGAGCATTAACGCTATTCGAATTAATTCCAGGAATAACTTGTGTACCAATATTTTGTCCATCAATAGCAACTGTCATTGTAGTGTTACCGGAAGAGCCTGCCCCCAAAGACCTTGCCGTAAAAACAACCCGGATACGGCCACTTTCATCGGTGATATTGGGAAGAGTAAAAGAATAACTTTGTGAATTACCTACCACATAGTCATAAGAATCATATAACTCCCGCCCCGAAGCCGCCCATGAATAGGCATCTGTCTCATGCAAAGCATATGCATTGAAAGTCTCAATAATATTGGAACTACTACCAGTACCATCTTCCACAGGAAACTCGGCCGGTTTTTCATCACTCTCTGTTAGGAAGTAATAAGCATCATCCGAGAAATTCTTTATACGGACAAAAGTATCACCGGTTTTCTTCCAATGAAGGGTACCACGGGCATAAAACAAGACTCCATCGCCTCCACGATATAAAGGCACCTCGGGAAGATCATCAGCGGGGTGTTCTGAGAACTTCTCCGAAAGCAGATACCCCCCATAACCATAGATCCGCACCTTATCCGGATTAGAGAATCCCATTTTCCTTAATTCAGCCTGCGTAATACGATAAACTCCGGTATCTGAGACACGTATTTTCACAAATCGTCCGGAAGAAAGAACAGAATTTTCAGTAGTTGCTAATGTGGCTGCTCTTGTTGCTGCAAGGGTGGTGGCAGAAATCGGTGTACTAATAGCAGAAAGCTTAAAAGAATTAATGCGTTGATAAATTCCTTTCCGGTAAACTACCGGAACGAACCGTACGTTTAAAGAAGCCTTATCAGCAGATGTGGCAACAGAAACCTCAGCCTGAGGATAATCGGGTAAAGTTACCCCTTTCGCTATTAGTTCAACGACAGTTTCGGGAGTCAGATCTACAAACTCCGGAAACTCAATCTTTACATCATAGTTATTTAAATAGAAATCGTCAGACAAAGGAATGCTTTCAGAAATTTCCGGAAGAGTTTGGACAGCAGGTAACTTCTGCCAATCCAGCGTAATAAAACGATCCTGAGCTGAAACCGGAAATACGATAAACAATATGAGAATGTAAAGTACCCTGTACATAATAAGCATAGATTAATTTGCTAATGTGCCGGTTACCATGCAAATGTTATCACGCAGCCAACATTCTATTGGCAAACAGGCATATTACCTTATATAAAAATCGAGTAGCTTATCTCCTTCAAGGTATCCTTGCAGGTGCTGACCTACACTAACGGGCCCTACTCCTGCGGGAGTACCCGTAAACAACAGGTCGCCAATTTTCAATGTCACAAAACGGCTCACATACGCAATAATATCATCCACATGAAACAACATGTCTGCCGTACATCCGCTCTGAACCTCTTGTCCGTCAATTGTCAGGTTAAAATGTAACTGCTGAATATCAGCAAAGCGTTCAACCGGGACAAATGTACCAATAGCTGCCGAGCTATCGAATCCCTTACAGAGTTCCCAAGGTCCGCCGAATTCACGAAAACGGCGTTGCAGATCACGAGCAGTAAAATCTATTCCAACGGTCACTGCATCATAGTAACGATGCGCAAAACGTGGGGCGATATTCTTACCTAAGCGGTTAATGCGTACTACCAATTCTGTTTCATAATGCACCTCGTCCGAAAAGTCGGGGATAAAGAATGGCTTACCGTCTTTCAGTATCGCCGAATCGGGCTTCATGAAGATAACCGGCTCTTGATTTATTAACGTATGTCCCAGCTCTTTATTGTGCTGAGTATAGTTCATTCCTACAGCGATAATCTTCATTATTTGATTTCGTTAAAATTCAATCGGTTAAACATAACAGCCAAATGAGCATAAAGGGAAGTATTCTGTACTACGATATTTTCAGGAACACGGATACGGAACGGTGTAAAGTTCCAAACAGCTTTAATGCCTCCCGCCACCATTACATCAGTAATACATTGCGCTATCTCAATAGGAACAGTAAGCACACCAATATGTACGTCATATTCCTGCATTTTCTTTACAAATTCATCCGAATGAAAAATAGGAATACCATTCAGACTGGTACCTACCAAAGCAGGATTCACATCGAAAGCAGCCACTATTTCCAGACCAAAGTGTTTCAAACCTGAGTCCTGCAACAATGCTCCACCCAAACTACCAACACCAAAAAGAAAAGCTTTATGAATATCTGTAAAGCCAAGAAAGTGTTCCAGAACAGCAATTAAGGTATCTACTTCATAGCCCACACGCGTACGCCCGGAAATATTAACGTAAGACAAGTCTTTCGCGATCTGTGAAGCATCTACATTGATTTCCTTGGATATCTGTGTAGAAGAGACGTAGCGCTCCCCTCTTTGCTTCAGCAATTTAACATTAGACAAGTACCACGGTAGTCTGCGCAAAGTAGGTTCCGGTACCCTCATATTATCTTTATGCTGTATCTGACGATCCATTGTCACTTCTTTCATGCTTTAAGATTAGAGATTGGCAAATTTACATTATTTTTTCTGAAATACAACAGAGATGTCACAGAAGCTTAACATTATTTCTACATAGCAACTTAATACTCCCTGAACATTGACAAAGGAATACTTACAGATACTCCAACCGAATGAAATTTCAGGCAATCAAAACCTACAAAAACTCCCGCCCGTAGTATTTCAGAAACTCCCACAGAATAGCCTATTTCCGTATAAGGTTTCCGGTCATATACAACTACCGAGCGGAGATGTAACGCTTCATCAAACCTCTTTTTTCTCAGAAAAGGAAGTTGTTTCAATAACAGATAAGGAGTATACCAGGAAAGATTGGCTTGTGCCCAACGGGTGTTATTGGAATAAGCATAATTATCAAGCAAAGCGAAACCCGTATCAAACGTTCGTTCCGTAAACGGCAGACTTGTTGTTGCAAAATGTTTAAAATCGGGAAATTGCATCTTGTCAACATCCCAAAAGGCACCTACATTCACATACCAATTAAAACGATTAAACATGCCGAATCCAACCTTTTGCCGAGCTGAAAACTCAGTCAGATGATAAGAAGGGGATAGCTTCGCTCCATCCAAAGGAAATGCACGATCATAACGGAGTGTAAAGGTGGGAAAGAGTGATTCTTCATAAACCTTTCTCCCACGTATCATTCGGTAATAATACGCCGGTGTATATTCCAACGCAAACGAAGCTTTCAATAATTCATTCTCTGGCATCAGTACAAAAGAACTGTTGGCGGGAATGTTAGGTTCTGCTTTTCGTTTAAACCAACTCCTCGATATATGATTCTCCAGCATTTTACGCTGCTGCCAGGTAAGTGAGGCAGAAAAAAGCAATCCATTGGTCAACTCTATCTCATGCCCAAGAAACGTTTATCATACAACTTCACATCATTACGCCCAAAGAAAGAGGAAGCAATAGAATTTATAAATCTGGATTCTCCGTTTTCTCCATTATAATCGGCAGAAAGCACACCACCCGACAACAAAAGTTGTCCATTACGCCGCGGAGCATAATTCAATGTTATTTTCCCTTCTCCTACCAGCGATTTACGGGCAGTAGTATAATAGATGGATGGAGATAGCCGAAGAGTTGTAGTCTCCGATAATTTAATTCCCCCTTCCAAACGTACTCCTAACCAGAATCCATCCACAAAATTATATTCAGGAATATATGAAGGTAGTCCGTACAAACTTATCCAGGCCTTCTTGTTCTTAGTCCGGTATGTATCCCCTACAAAGAAAGCCTGCAAGACCTTTCTTGCGACAGGATGTCTTTTTATACTGTCTTTCCGAAGTGAATCTTTCGGAGCCATTAATTTCTCTTTATTAATATAGCTCTGTACCTCTTCCGGCTTTAAAGGGACACTACGAATTGCTGCCCAGTAGAGAGAATCTTTTTTATCTGCCAATGAGTCAGTTGCTACATTCCAACGTTCGGCAAGTGATCTCCGCTCATACTTATGCTCAGATTTTAGCGTATCGGACGCTGTTATTGATTTCTCCATCAGCTTGGATAACTTATAAGCCTCATTCATTGTCAAATCTTCTTTTGCAGAGAGTTCTTTTATCTGCTTCTGTACCTTTTCCTGTTTCTTCGTGATTTTTGCATGAATTACCGTAGCCTTAGATGCCTTTTGTTCCTGCATCCTAAATCCACCAACCGTTTCTACGCATTCATAATGTACCGAAGCTAAATAAGATGCCTCCGCTTTGAACCCCATCATATCGATAGTGCATTCCATACTGGTAGAAGTAGCCAAAAAAGCCGAGGGCTGCACTTCTTTGCAAGTCACTTTTACCATGGCTTTTAATCCGCCCATACGAACCGAAAGACTGGTTGCAGAAACGCACCAAAGATCTTCAACAATATACAGATCACCCGCCACCAATTGCGGATTATCTTTTTTAGGAATCACCTTAATTTTATTTATCATATGCCCACCTTCGGCATAGAAGCCTTCCATCTTAAAACGATAATAAGAAAAAGCACCTTTACTCAATGGAGATATCTTATCAAAAATGGTAGGATTATAGAGATTGACAGTTGCCAGTCCCATGTTTATCTGAATCTCTTCCGGAAAAGTATTACTGTAAGCTTTTACCGTATCTTTCCAGATATTGGGAGCTTTGAATGTAACCTTCCGCTGTTCTTCCAGCAAGAACAGTTTCCCTAACATTTTTTTCGATTCCGTTCTTACCTCTTTGGACAGTTTTAACACTGCAGGAATACTTTTCACTTTCCCCGTACCCTTCAAATAGGTTTCAGCAGTAAAACCAGTTACCTGAGTCCGATAATAAGGTGCATTGGCTATCGCTCTTCGCATAACGGCATACGCAGGGTCTTCCGCTCCTTTTACCACACTTACTTCATTCAGAGAATAGATACGTTCAGCAAGTACAACATTCTTTTCTAATCCTCCGGCAGGCATCTGTATAGAAAGACTCTGTCCTGTGTATCCCAGTGAAGAAATCTCACAAGTATAATGTCCTGGTTTAAGCTCTGTTTGAAAGCACCCATTATCATCAGTAGTAAATCCCTATCTCAATTCCTTCAAATAAAGGGATGCATAAGGTACCGGTTCTCCTTTCTCATTTGCAATTTTCCCTTTAAACACTTGTGCTATAGAAGATAAAGTCAAGAAACTGAATATTATAAACCATAAATATCTTTTCATTCCAGTTTTTTCTAAGTAATCATTCTAAATTATATGATACTATTATTGAAACGCAGATTTACGCAAAGAATATCATCGCTCAAGTATAGCGTAACCATTTAATCTGCGATCATTTGCGTTTCAATAAAAAGCTGTCATAGTTACTATTTATCATAATATATGTATTAGACGACAAAAAGCACAAAAGATTGCAAGGGTCAATACAAAATATTACTTTTGCCCAAAAGCGAAGATAAGCTGCACACCGACATAAAAAATGAATGAGTTCATTTTATTCTACTCTCGGTTTGCATTATCTTTGAACCTATATAAAAGAATGAATGATATGAAGAATGATGACTGGAAAGAACGATTGAATGTGGTTTATTCCACAAACCCGGATTTCAATTATGAAATGGATGACGATGAGGAACAGGTAACACTTGCCCCCGCCCAACAAAACTTACGTGTACAACTGGATCGTAAAAACCGGGGCGGAAAGGTAGTAACACTCATCACCGGTTTTGTCGGTACCGACAATGATCTGAAAGAATTGGGAAAGCAACTAAAAACCAAATGCGGCGTAGGAGGAGCAGCAAAAGATGGAGAAATCATGATACAAGGCGATTTCAAACAAAAAATACTTGAACTCCTAAAAAAAGAAGGTTATACAAGAACCAAACCCATAGGTTAGTGGTGCTTCCCGCACGGGGAGGTGCGAC
>OHGH01001172.1_pt1 | contig 9856 bp, 3 predicted proteins | sample 1567801 | NCBI WGS metagenome assembly OHGH01 (sample SAMEA3879519, study PRJEB24766) | human gut metagenome | biome: human-associated habitat; feature: feces | place: USA | collected 1985/1987
TCTGTATGCGGATGTATTGCTTTGGGCGCGCAATGGTTGGGTCGATTATAATATTCCGCAGATATACTGGCAGATAGGGCATCCTGCCGCCGATTATGAAACCCTGGTGAAATGGTGGGCAAAGAATACGGAGAACCGTCCTTTGTTCATTGGCCAGTCTGTGATGAATACGATTCAGAATGCCGATCCGAAGAATCCTTCCATGAATCAACTGCCTCGCAAGATGGCTTTGGAAAGAGCTTATCAGACTATCGGTGGCAGTTGTCAGTGGCCGGCGAGCGCTGTGGTGGAGAATGCCGGAAAATATCGGGATGCACTTGTGCAGGAGTATCATAAGTATCCTGCTTTGGTTCCCGTCTTCGACTTTATGGATGATAAAGCACCGGGTAAAGTCCGTAAAGTGAAAAAAGTATGGACGGAAGATGGTTACATGTTGTTCTGGACTCCTCCGAAAGCTAAAGATGAGATGGATCGTGCTGTGCAATACGTTGTTTATCGTTTTGGTGATAAAGAAAAAGTGAACATTGACGATGCTTCGCATATTGTTGCCGTTACCCGTAACAATTTCTATAAGCTCCCTTACAAGGATGGGAAAAACAAATACCGTTATGTTGTGACAGCACTTGACCGTCTGCACAATGAATCGAAATCGGTAAGTAAGAAAGTGAAACTGTAAATGTATTACAAAAGATGAGGGGATGTGTCATCATTCACCACAGAGGACACAGAGTAACACAGAGGAGATTCTAAATTATTGAGTAGTAACAAAAAAACTCCATGTTACTCTGTGTTCTTTGATACTCCGTGTTACTCTGTGGTGAATTTGAGTTTCCGCAGTGAGATTCCCCTAGTATAAGATTAGTCCGGCTATTCCGCAGGCGATAATCATCAGAATCGGGTTAGCGTGATATTTTTTTGTTCCTATAAAGGCTACTAGGAAAATAATGATGCTGATGACAAAAGTATAAGTATCGTCTGTGGGCGAACCGAAGTTTTCCACATTCATCAAGACCAGAGCAGCCGATGCCAATAATCCTACCACTGCAGGGCGGAGTCCGCAGAACACAGCCTCTACGGCAGGATGTTTCTGATATTTCAGGAAGAACTTACTGATGGTCAACATCAGGATAAATGACGGCAACACTACCGCAAAGGTGGCGATGACAGATCCCCAGATACTGCCTGTAGCCGTAAAGCCAACATAGGTAGCGGCGTTGATACCGATGGGACCGGGAGTGGACTGGCTGATAGCTACAATATCGGTGAACTCTTGAGTACTTACCCAATCATAGCGTGTCACCACTTCTCCCTGAATCATCGAGAGCATGGCATATCCGCCTCCGAAGCCAAATAATCCGATTTTGAAGAATGTATAAAAGAGTTGCAGGTAAATCATAATGTTTCAATGTAAATGTGAATGATTAGGGATGTGACTGTTTCCATTTTCCCCAGCAGAAGCCACCTACACCTGCCGCGATAATAATCCAGATGGGAGAGAAGCCCAATAACCAAATGAGCAGGGCGGAGATAACCGGAATCCAGAGGGTATATCGATTGACTTTGGCAGACTTTGCCATGCTGAAAGTGGGTGCTGCAATCAGTGCGACTACAGCAGGACGTATCCCTTTGAAGATTCGTTCTACAATGGGGTTGTCTTTGAAGTTATGAAAAAACATGGCAATGGCCAATATGATGACGAATGACGGAAGTACCGTCCCAAGAGCGGTGACAAGGCTTCCCCGTATGCCGCGTAGCTTGTATCCTATAAAGATCGAAATGTTTACGGCAAGAATGCCCGGGGCGGATTGGGCTATGGCAAGCAGATCGATAAAGTCATCCTTGGAAATCCAGTTCCGTTTGGTTACGATTTCGTTTTCGATCAGAGGCACCATAGCATAGCCGCCTCCGATAGTGAAGGCACCAATCTTGAAAAAGATGCCGAATGCTTCAAGATAAATATTCATTTAACGTATTGTTCTTATTCTCTTTTCTTATTCTTGTTGTTCCTCTACATCCTCTTTTCCGCCCTCTTTACAATATTTGCTGGGGCTCACTTTGAAATGTTTCTTAAACACTTCCCGGAAGTATTTGACATCGTTGAATCCCGTCAGTTCGGATATTTCGGTGACAGAGTGCTGACCGGTCTTTAATAATGCCGCCGCCCGTTTCAGGCGGATTAATCTGATATAGTCAGCAGGGGCCTGATCGGTCAGTGCTTTCAGTTTATTATAGAAACTTGTGCGGCTCATGTTCAACAGATTGCAGAGTACATCTACATTGAATGCCGGATTGTCTATGTTCTCTTCAACACTCTTCTTGACCGTAGCGATGAATTTCCAATCGAGATCTGTAGCACAGTTTGGAGATACCTCCTCTTCCTCGCTGACTTCAAGATTGGCATACTTGCTTTTCAATAATGCACGGTTTGTCAGCAAGTTAGCAATAGTTGCTTTCAAGATACCAATGTTGAATGGTTTCACGATATATTCGTCTGCTCCTATTTTCAGCCCTTCCAGGATATTCTTTTCGTCATTCAGTGCTGTAAGCAGGATGATGGGGATGTGCGAGGTTTCGATATCGTTTTTAATGGCGGCGCACAACTCGTCTCCCCGCATTTCCGGCATCATGATATCCGAAATAATCAGTTCGGGCATGTACTCTTTTACGATCGTCAGTGCTTCCTTACCGTTGGAACATGTCTGAATGGTGTAATTATCCGATAATGTATGAGTCAGATAATTCCGCAGTTCATCATTGTCCTCAACGATCAACAGGCGTTGCAGGTTCTGGTCGTGTTGCTTTTTCGCCTTTTCATAAATCTCGGCCGGAGACACGTGTGGCACTTGCTCTGTGCTGAGTTCACGGGTACGGGTTGCCAGGTGTGCTTTATGAAAGTGCTTACTGTCCTTCGGAAAACTTACTTTGATAGACGATCCCTGATGTTCCACGCTGCTCAGATTGATTTTACCTTTGTGCAGATGAACCAGTTTCCATACAAGCATGAGTCCGATACCACTTCCGGTTACTTTAGAGTTGATCGCATTGCTACCCCGGAAATGTATTTTAAATAACTTCTTCTGCTCATTGGCAGGTATTCCGATACCTGTATCGTTTACCTCTACATTCCAACTGTCATTGGTCTCCGAAGCATAAATATGTACGCTACCGTTCTCCGGTGTATATTTCAAGGCATTCGAGATGATATTTTTCAGGATTGAATCCATCTTCTCTTTGTCAATCCATACATTCAGGTAATTGCTTTCGTAGGTGAAGTTAATATGCTTCACGCTTGCGTATGGACGGAATGCGTTGAAAGTCTCCGTCAGATAGGTATTCAGTTCATATTCCGAAATATAAAGTTCTGACGAATATACGTCTGCCCGTTCAAAGTTGATCAGGTTGGTGGTCAGACGCAGTAGGGCATTTACGTTTCGCAGTGCCGTATTCATGTTGCTGATGCCATCTTTTGTCAACGCTTCCCGTTCGCGTATCTCTTCGAGCGGTGCCTTGATCAATGTCAGCGGGGTACGGATGTCATGCGCCGTGTTGATGAAGAAATGGATTTTCTCGTCCGATACTTTTCTTTGTTTTCTCAAAATAATGATGCGGAGAGTAATGATGGCAATTACTGCCAGTACGATTGCATAGACCAGCATGGCCCAGAAACTGAGCCAAATGGGTTGGGCAATACTGATTTTCATGGTACGTTCTTCGAGTACGATACGTTTATCTTCGTTAGAGACTGCACGGATATGAAGGGTATACTCTCCCGGACTCAGATTGGTGAAACGGATGATGTTTTCATTTCCGGGACGGCTCCACTGGTCGTAAAATCCTTCCAACTTCCATGAATATAGAATATTCGACGGATAATCGTAGTTGATGGAGGACACTTTCAGCGAAAAGATATTTTGGCTGTAACTGAGTTCCAGTTCTTTGGTATCATCGATATCCGTACTTAACGGGGAGTTTTCGTCACCGGGATAGACCGTTTGATAAAAAATTGTCAGATCACTGAGTACCATTTTAGAACTGTATTTCCTGGGTATCTTCATTTCCTTGTTAAACTCGATGGCACCGTCTGAGCTGCCGAATATAAAGTTACCGTTTTTACGCAATGTACCTGAGCCGGCATTGAAATGGCTGGCCATTAGTCCTTGATCTTTGGTCCAGTTATGGAACAATTTTTCTGCCGGATAATAACTGCTGAGCCCATTTTCGGTACTCATGATAATGTCATCGTCGGTATCCGAAAGAATGGTATATATGTTATTGGAAATCAGCGCGCAGTTGTCTCTGTGGTAGTGGGTGAAAGTTCTCTTTTCCGGGTCGTATATCAATAATCCGGAACCACTTGTTCCGATGTAAAGAAGCCCGTTCCGTGCTTGGTACAGAGAATAAATATACATTGATTCTACAGGAAGTTCGATACGTTGGTACTTACCGGATTCTTTCTCTAATAAGTATAGTCCTGTGGCCGTACCTATCCACATCTGCTTACTGTCTTTTTCCATGATGGAAGTTATCGAGTTCAGCTTGGGGTATAGGCGAAGAGTCTTTTTATGAAAATCAATGCGTTTCAGGTTGTAGTAACCTCCCGACCAGATGTCTCCATCGGCTGTTTTTATGATCGAACGGATGTACTTATCCGGCCGGATGTTGACTCCATACAGTGAAGATGGAGTGATATACTCGACAGATAAGGTCCGTTTGTTTATTTGATAGATGCCCGAACTATATCCGGCAGCCCAGATAATTCCCGGCTCTACCTCGCATAGTGTAACGAATATGTGATTCTTGTTGCCTCCATTCTTTTCAAAAGAACTCATGAACGAATGCCATACTCCGGTTTCGGAATTGTAATAACTGATTCCGTTATTGGTGGCATACCACAAATCTCTTTCACTGTCCTCAATAATAGAATTTACCTGGTCGTTAATAAGTGATTGTTTGTTACCGATAGAATGTTTTATCCAGTTATAGCTTGAATGGCGGTTATTGCGTACCGTGATACCGATTGGATAATTGGCGAGCCAGATACGTTGTTCATCGTCTACGTAAAAGTCAGAGATGTTGTTACCGTTCATTTCATTGTACTGGTTGTAATCGGCAACGATATAAGGAGTAGTCAGATAAGAGTTTATGTTTATCTTATACACTCCAGCACCGTCTGTAGCGACAAGCAGTTCTTTATTATTCAACGGCTTTATCCGCGTGATGCTGACGTCGGTCAGGCTCATATGGGGCTGAGTGCTTTGTTTGGTATTCATGTCATAGACATAAATACCGCGTTCAAACGTCCCGATGAATAGTTTACGTGAGGGACGGTGGAAATAAAGTTCATTGATTTGTATCGGAAGATTATCCAGTTTGTCGCAAGGAAGCAAATGTAGCCCTTGATTCTTCAACTCCGCATGATGGATACCTTGTTCCGTACCGATAAAGAAGTGAGTATCGTCTATCTGTTCGATATCAGTGATGTCTTCTCCGATTTCGTTCTTGATCTGGAGGGTCTGTAGTGTATGGGTATTATATAAATAGAGAGTCTCCTCGTTACACAGCCAGATGTTGTTATTCCGATCGATGAAGCTGTAACTGATGGGAGCGGGGCGGTCTTTGATTTTCTCTTCTGGTAGTTTGTAGACCAGCGTGAACTGATCTCGTAACGGGTCGTAACGAAACACTTTTCCTTTCTTTCCTATTTCCCACAAGGTGCTCTCGTGGTCCAGATATAGCCAATTCAAGTTAAGCAGTGAATTGAGTTCTTCACCGTCATCCATTAATTTATATCGTTTGAACTCTTTGCCATCATATCTGTCCACACCTTCGTGGGTCAGAAACCACATATAACCCTTTTTATCTTTTTGGATGTAATATACCCTCCGGTTGCTTAACCCATCCTCTACACCGATATATTTGTAAGTTTGTGCAGAGACCATAAGAGGCAATAAGAGCAGAAGAAAAAGAATTTTTTTCATACAAGCTGGAATCCTTTAATGATTTTTCTTTCGGGGGGCGAATGATTTTACAAAATTAATAAAAAGAGTGGAGAAGTGCAAACTTTAGGAAAGGATTTGTTACGGTTGACGAATGACAAAAAAGGGCGAACCTATCTGTAGGTCCGCCCTTTATCATCATTATTTATCTTATTATTTTTTCTTTTCTTCTACCCACTTACGTGCATTAACGAAGGCTTCGATCCAAGGAGTTACCTGGTCGTTGTGTACACGGTCGGCAGGATAACAGGCATTTTGCCACGGGAAGATAGCACGTTCCAGGTGAGGCATCATGGCCAGATGGCGTCCGTCTGCACTGGCCAGAGCGGCTATTGAATAATCCGATCCGTTCGGATTGCCCGGGTATTCATCATAAGAGTATTTAGCAACTACGTTGTATTGGTCTTCATCGTATGGCAGAGAGAATTTTCCTTCTCCGTGCGCTACCCAAATACCCAGTTTGCTGCCACTCAGTGAACCGAACATGACACTACGGTTAGTCGGGATGGTGACACCGACGAAAGTCGATTCGAACTTATGTGATTCGTTGTGCAACATCTTTCCTTTCTTCTCGTGTTCTGGATTTACCAATCCTAGTTCCATCATCAACTGACATCCGTTGCAGATACCTAATGACAGGGTGTCTTCGCGGGCATAGAATTTATCAAGAGCCTCTTTTGCTTTCGGGTTGAACAGGAATCCTCCGGCCCATCCTTTGGCAGAACCCAACACGTCCGAGTTGGAGAAACCGCCGCAATAAACAATCATATTTACATCTTCCAGTGTCTCACGTCCGCTGATAAGGTCGGTCATGGTCACGTCTTTTACATCGAAACCTGCCAAATAGAGTGAGTAAGCCATTTCGCGCTCACCGTTGGTTCCTTTCTCGCGGATGATGGCGGCACGTATACCGCTCGGTGTGCGACGTTCGGGAGTGATGCCATACTGTGAAAGTTTTCCTTTGAATCCCGGCATGAACGCAAATTCGAGCGGTTGCATCTTGTAGTTCTCAAAACGCTTCTTAGCACATCCGTTCATTGACTGTTTGCGGTCGAGCAGGTAAGAAGAAGAATACCATACATCACGCATATAGTCAATGCCGAACTGATAAGTAGCACCCTCTTTGTTTACCAAGATATGGCGTTCGTCTGTCGGTTTACCCAATTTAATGAAACCGACACCTGCATCTTCAAGGATTTTCTTCACTTCGTCCTTATGCTTGTCGCTGATCTGAATAACGATACCCGGATTTTCGGCGAACAGAATCTTCACGATATCTGTCTCATTCATTTTATCAAGGCTGATTTCCAGACCGCCTTCTACGTTGGCAAAGCACATTTCGAGCAGAGTCGTGATCAGACCACCAGCTGAGATGTCGTGTCCGGCAAGGATCAGTCCTTTATTTACCAACTCTTGTACTGCCAGAAAAGCATCACGGAAGTATTCGGCATCCTGTACACAAGGTACTTCGCTACCGACTTTACCCAATGACTGTGCGAAAGCCGAACCGCCCAGTTTGAGGTTGTCGAAACTGAAGTCGATATGGTAAAGTGTGGTTTTTGCATCGTTGACGAGTACCGGAGAGACCACTTTCTTTATGTCCGAGACTTCACCGCCTGCTGATACGATAACTGTTCCGGGAGAAACAACTTTTTCTCCGTTCGGATATTTCTGGGTCATGGACAAAGAGTCCTTTCCGGTAGGTACATTGATCTGAAGTGCACAGCAGAAGTCACTTAAGGCTTTTACAGCTGTGTAGAGGCGTGCGTCTTCTCCTTCCTGTGAGCGGCATGGCCACATCCAGTTGGCGGAGAGTGATACACTGTCCAAACCTTCGGCCAGCGGAGCCCATACCAAGTTGGTCAGTGCTTCGGATACAGAAAGAATAGAACCTGCCGCCGGATCGGCCAATGCAGCCTGAGGGGCATGTCCGATAGAAGTAGCGATACCTTTTTCGCCACGATAATCCAATGCTACTACTCCACAATCGCTCAATGGCAATTGAATCTCGCCCTGACATTGCTGACGGGCTACTTTACCGGTAACGGAACGGTCTACTTTATTGGTCAGCCAGTCTTTACAAGCTACTGCTTCCAATTGCAACACCTGAGTCAGGTATTCGTGAAGTTTAGATGTTTCATATTCCGGCATTGTATAGTGACGTTCTACGGTTTTGTCTATCATGTAGGTCTTGGGAGAAGAACCGAACATCTGGTCCACAGCCAAATCGAACGGACGCACACCGTCCGCTTGCTGGAACGCAAAACGATGGTCGCCGGTTGTTTCGCCTACTACATACATCGGAGCGCGTTCACGTTCGGCAATTTGGCGTACGTGTTCAATGGCTTCCTCTTTAATAAGGAGTCCCATGCGCTCCTGACTTTCGTTTGCTATAATTTCTTTAGCCGACAGCGTTTTGTCGCCGATAGGCAATTTGCTCATATCGATCAGGCCGCCACATTCTTCTACCAACTCAGACAGGCAGTTGACGTGTCCGGCCGAACCGTGGTCATGAATCGATACCACCGGATTTTCATCCTCTTCGCAAAGAGCACGAACCACGTTGTTGGCACGTTTCTGCATTTCTGCATTGGCACGTTGTACGGCATTTAGCTCGATTCCGCTGCTGTAGCGACCTGTATCAACCGATGAAACAGAACCACCGCCCAATCCGATGCGGTAATTGTCGCCACCGATGACCACTACTTTGTTGCCGGCTTCCGGCTGTCCTTTTAAACAGTCGCGTTGTGTGCCGTAACCTACACCACCGGCAAGCATGATCACTTTGTCGTAGGCATAAGTTTCGTTGTTTTCTGTATGTTCAAAAGTTAGTACCGAACCACAGATCAGCGGTTGGCCAAACTTGTTGCCGAAGTCACTTGCTCCGTTGGATGCCTTGATCAGGATCTGTTCCGGAGTCTGATACAACCATTTGCGTACCGGCAAGATGTCTTCCCATTCGCGTCCTTCTTCGGTGCGCGGGTAAGAAGTCATGTAAACAGCAGTTCCGGCAATGGGCCATGAACCTTTACCTCCTCCCATACGGTCGCGGATTTCACCACCGGTACCGGTAGATGCGCCGTTGAAAGGTTCTACGGTAGTAGGGAAGTTGTGAGTTTCCGCTTTTAGTGAAATAACACTCTTGATGTCCTTTATCCGGAAGAAGTCGGGCTTAGAGTGATCTGCCGGAGCGAATTGTTCGACTACCGGACCTTCGGCAAAAGCCACATTATCTTTATAGGCCGAGATAATCTTATTGGGGTTCTCCTGGGTCGTCTTTTTGATCATCTGAAAGAGAGAAGACTCCTGTTCTACGCCATCGATGATAAACGTTCCGCCAAAGATTTTGTGACGGCAATGCTCCGAGTTGATTTGTGCGAATCCGAATACTTCAGAATCAGTCAGGCGACGTCCTAAATCAGATTCTACCTTTTTCAGGTAGTCCATTTCTTCTTTTGACAGGGCAAGGCCTTCTTTTTCATTGTAGGCTTCCAGATCGTCGATATAAATAATAGCTTCCGGCTGGCGGTTGGTAGTGAATACATTTTGGTTAAGACCTTTGTACATGCGTTGCAGCATGGGATCATGGTCTGCATTTTCATCTTTTACGGGGAAATATTCCTCGATGCGGCTGATGCCGTCGAGTCCCATGTTCTGGGTTATTTCTACTGCGTTGGTACTCCATGGAGTAATCATCTCACGTCGTGGCCCGACGAAGCAGCCTTGCAGGTTTTCTTCACTTTCCGGCATGGCTTCACCAAAAAGCCAGCAGAGTTTGTTGTTGTCGTTCGCGTTAAGTTCGTGGTTGCTCTCTACGGCAATCACGCTCTTGGAAGGGGTTCTGAAAAAAAGAATCATGT
>OHGH01001202.1_pt1 | contig 9662 bp, 8 predicted proteins | sample 1567801 | NCBI WGS metagenome assembly OHGH01 (sample SAMEA3879519, study PRJEB24766) | human gut metagenome | biome: human-associated habitat; feature: feces | place: USA | collected 1985/1987
ACCGGTACCATTGGCGGAAATATCTGCAACGGCGCTACATCCGCAGACTCCGCAGCAAGTATGTGGACCCTAAACGCGCTGATCCAGTTAGAAGGACCAGAAGGACACAGAGAGGTGCCGATCCATGAGTTCTATACAGGACCAGGACGCACAGTAAGAGACAGATGTGAGGTCTGCACCGGTTTCATTATCAAAAAAGAGGACTATGAAGGCTGGTACGGACAGTATATTAAATATGGAAAGCGTAAAGCCATGGAGATCGCGACCTTAGGCTGCGCTGTACGTGTAAAACTGTCTGCTGACAAAAAGACCATTGAAGATGTAAGACTGGGATACGGGGTTGCCGGACCTACACCTTTAAGATGTCACGCAGCAGAAGAGTATTTAAGAGGAAAGGCTGTTTCTGATAAAGAGGCAGCAGCAGAGTTTGCCAAGCTGGCGCTCACAGAAGTAAATCCAAGATCTTCCTGGAGAGCTTCTAAGGAGTTCCGTCTTCAGCTGATCGAAGAGCTGGCGAAACGTGGCCTGGCAGAGGCTATAAGAAGAGCAGGAGGTGAAGAGGATGCTTAAGATCATTCATATGACAGTAAACGGAAAGGAAACAGAACTTGCAGTGGATGAGAGAGAGTCTCTTCTGGATACACTGCGCAACCGCTTAGGACTTACATCCGTAAAAAAAGGATGTGAAGTAGGAGAATGTGGTGCCTGTACTGTGCTGGTCAATGGAGAAGCCATTGACAGCTGTATATATCTCACCATGTGGGCAGACGGAAAGAGTGTAATGACCGTAGAAGGATTGAAGGGACCAAACGGGGAATTGTCTCCGATCCAAAGGGCGTTCATTGAAGAAGCAGCTGTGCAGTGCGGCTTCTGTACTCCGGGCCTTATCATGAGTGCAGTAGAAATTGTAGGAACAGGAAAAAAATATAACAGAGAGGAGCTGAAAAAACTGATCTCCGGGCATCTGTGCCGCTGCACAGGATATGAGAATATCTTAAATGCCATGGAACGTATTGTGGAGGAGGTTTACAAGGTAAGCCATAAAGAATAATCGGGGGAAGATTGGAGGCAGCAAAAACTATGAAAGAGAATGCAAACTGCAGTATCAGCAACATTTACAAACTAGACGGGCGGGTGCCCATTGGAAAGGCCATTCCATTTGGTCTTCAGCATATTTTGGCAATGTTCGTATCTAACCTGGCACCGATCACCATGATCGCAGGTGCCGCAAAGGTACCGGTTACCGGAGCAGAGCTTGGTATGCTTCTTCAGAACGCAATGTTCGCAGCAGGTATCGCAACGATGATCCAGTTATATCCTTTATGGAAGATCGGATCCAGACTTCCCGTTGTAATGGGTGTCAGCTTTACCTTCGTAACTGTACTTAGTACGATCTCAGCTAATTACGGGTATCCGGCAGTAATAGGAGCCGTATTGATCGGTGGTCTGTTTGAAGGAACTTTGGGACTTTCTGCAAAGTACTGGAGAAAGATCATAAGCCCGATCGTAGCAGCATCTGTAGTAACCGCTATTGGTTTCTCACTGTTTACTGTAGGTGCCAGATCCTTTGGCGGTGGCTATGCAACCGACTTTGGTTCCGTTTCAAACCTGCTGTTAGGTCTGATCACATTAGCAACCTGTCTGCTTTGGAATATGTTTGCTAAGGGATATTTAAAACAGCTTTCAGTATTAGCTGGTCTGATCGTTGGTTATATTGTTGCAATCTTTATGGGTAAAGTAGATTTAAGTATGATCATGTCCGGCGGCATCGTGGCACTTCCACATCTGCTGCCGATCAAACCGGAATTCCACGCAGGAGCCATCATGTCAGCATGCATTATCTTCCTGGTATCTGCTGCTGAGACCATTGGTGACACTTCTGCACTGGTAGCAGGCGGTTTGGGACGTGAGATCACAGGAGAAGAGATTTCCGGTTCCTTAGCATGTGATGGCTATGGTTCCTTTATTTCCGGTCTGTTCGGATGCCCGCCAGTTACCTCTTTCTCTCAGAACGTAGGTCTGGTAGCAATGACAAAAGTTGTAAACCGTTTCACTATCATGACTGGTGCAGTTGCAATGATCCTGGCAGGTCTGTTCCCACCGATCGGTAACTTTTTTGCATCCCTTCCTCAGTCTGTCCTGGGCGGATGTACCATCATGATGTTTGGTACCATTTTAACATCTGGTATGCAGATGATCGCTAACTGTGGATTTACCCAGAGAAATATCACTATTGTTGCAATGGCATTATCCATTGGTATTGGATTTACCACTACCAGTGAAAGTGGTATCTGGGCTGAATTCTCACCAGTTGTTCAGTCTGTATTCTCTGCAAACGTAGTAGCAGTTGTGTTTGTAGTAGCAATTATCATGAACCTGATCCTTCCAAAGAATATGGAAGTGGAAAAACTGGATAAATAAGGGAAATAGGAAAACATACATATATAATGTATACGGGAAAAAGAACGTGACAAAGGTCCGGAGTCAGAATATGGCTCCGGGCCTTTTGTGTGTATCAAAACAGGGTGATCCAGTGATCTGACATAGATTTGACAATGATCTTACATGTGTACATTGCATTTTATGGAAAAAAGTGGGATAATTATTGTTTAAATAAGTTATGATAGAAGTAGATTTTATTGTTGAAAAATGTGAAATGAGGAGCGATATACATGAAATCACAGCCGAGACCGAGAAGCCTTTTCAGGATCATTTTTGGAAGGACCACTTTTGTGATCCTGGGATTGCTTTTGCAGATCGCCTTTTTCTTCAGCATTTTCCGCTGGTTGGGAAATTATATTCATTTTGTTTATATTACTTATGTACTGGTAAGCTCATCTGTTGTCATCGCTATTTTAAACCGGCCTATGGATTCCAGCTTTAAAATGGCATGGATCATACCGGTACTGCTGATCCCTATTTTCGGCATTATCTTATATGTGTTTGTGCAGGTCCAGTTCCAGACAAGGGCGCTGGCAAGACGGGTCAATCTGTCTGTTGAAAAAACAAAACCTTATCTTGTCCAGGACCCACAGGTGCAGAAGCGGCTGCGGGCAGCCAGTGTGCGTGGAAGCCGTCTGGTAGATTATATGAACCACATTGCAGGTTTCCCTGTGTATGAAAATACAGCAGCGAAATTCTTCCCTCTGGGAGAAGATATGTTTGAGCAGCTGATGGAAGAATTAAAAGCAGCAAAGCATTTTATCTTCATGGAATATTTTATCATTGACCGGGGCTATATGTGGGACAGTATCCTGGAGGTTTTAAGGCAGAAAGCGGCAGAGGGAGTAGAAGTACGTGTCATGTATGATGGTATGTGCTGTCTTATGCTCCTTCCTTATCATTATCCCCAGAAACTGGAAAATATGGGCATCCGGTGCCAGATGTTTTCACCAATCAAACCAGTGCTTTCCACACACCAGAATTACAGGGATCACAGAAAGGTTACAGTGATCGATGGACATACCGCCTTTACAGGAGGTGTGAACCTGGCAGATGAGTATATTAACAGGAAAGAACGTTTTGGACACTGGAAAGATACAGCCATCATGATCAAGGGAGATGCTGTAAAAAGTTTTACCATGATGTTTTTGCAGATGTGGGATGCAGCCAGCTCCAAAAGTAAGAATGAAGAAAATTATGAGCAGTATCTGGTGCCGGCGGATTACAAACTGCCGGAGGTATATAAGGCAGATGGCTTTGTCATGCCTTATGCAGACAGTCCCTTAGATGAAGAACAGGTGGGAGAGCAGGTCTATCTGGATATATTAAACCAGGCAAAGTCCTATGTACACATTATCACCCCTTATCTGATCCTGGATGACGGGATGAAAAATGCCATGGCTTATGCAGCCAAGCGTGGCATTGATGTAAAGATCATTATGCCCCATATCCCGGATAAAAAGTATGCTTATCTCCTGGCAAGGACGTACTATCCGGAACTGATCGCTTCCGGAGTGAAGATCTACGAGTATGAGCCTGGTTTTACCCATGCAAAGATCTTTGTCAGTGATGATGAAAAGGCAGCAGTGGGAAGCATCAACCTGGATTTCAGAAGTTTATATCTGCATTTTGAATGTGGAACCTATTTATACAGAAACAGTACAGTTGCAGATGTGGAGAAGGATTTTGAAAATACACTGGAAAAATGTATTCCTGTTACGTTAAAGGACTGCGCACAGTACAACTGGTTCGGGACCAAGGCAGGAAGATTTTTAAGATTGATTGCACCTCTCATGTAACAAGCCCAAAAGAAAAACAAGCGCCACCGCAAGGTGGCATTTGTTTTTCTTGGGCTATTAACGAAGGTCCCGCCTGTGACTATTTTTGACCAAAAAAACACAACCAGAACACATTTTGTTCACAAACCAATGATAAACTTTCAAACAATGAACGAAACATGAACAAATACGAAAAAGTTGTTTAAACAGATGTGAATTGTTTGAGAGGAGTTTTCCATTATGAAAGTACGAAAAAACCACACACGTTTCCTGTGCGGCTCTCTGGCGGCTGCAGCGGCTATTTCTCCTATACTGAGTATAACCGCATGGGCAGACAATATTTCCACAGCCAATTTTAATCTGCGCCAGCAGGTTGTAAAGCTGACCGGTATCATGGAGATATCCAGTTTCAGGGAAAGTGTTACCAGAGCGGACTTTGCAAAAATGCTGGTAAAGGCATCCAGTTACCGCGAAAATCTGCCAACTTCCAATGTTTCTGTTTACGCAGATGTGCCGGCAACGGATCCAAATGCAGTGTATATCCGCATTGCAGCAAGAGAAGGCTGGATGAGTGGGTACTTAGGTGGAAAATTCAAACCGGAGGATCCGGTCCTTTATAAAGATGCAGTAAAGGCTATCCTTACCATGTTAGGTTATACAGATGATGATTTTACAGGAGATCTGGTCTCTTCCCGCATATCCAAGTTTAACTATCTGGAATTAAACGAGGATGTAAGCCGTCAGGCTGCCGATGAGGTGAACCAGACAGACTGCATGAATATTTTTTATAACCTGTTAAAGACCAAGAAAAAGGACAGCAATGAGATCTATGGTACGATCTTAGACTGTGAGTTAAATTCTGACGGTGAGATCAATCCCATCACTATTCTGGATGATGAGCGGAAAGGCCCGATTCTGGTACATAAAAACTTCAGCGTTTCCCAGTCTGTACCTTTTGATACAGAAGACGCAAATGTGTTCTTAAATGGTGTGGCAAGTACTTTATCTGCAGTAAAATCCGCCCAGCAGCAGGCTGGTTTTGCAGTTTTATATTACAATGTAAAATCAAAGACGATCTGGGCTTATACCACCATGGGCTGGGACAATGATGATAATTCCGGCAATAACTCTTATATCCTCTTAAAGGGTGAGATCAAAAATATTTATTATAAATCCACGGATGTTATGACACCAACTTCTGTTCGTATTGAAGTAGATCAGGCAAATTCAGATGACAGCTTTGATACCAGCGAGGATGTAGACTCTGATGGTTACCTGACCATCAGCCTTGACTCTTCGGAACTCCAGTATATGTTCTCTATTTATGGAGATCTGGAAGTAGGCGATGACGTAGTCCTGGTATGTAACCGCAACGGAAGCTCTTATACAGCGGTTGATGCACTTGAATACTAAGGGGGATATTATGAAAAAGAAGAAAAAGTGGATCAAACTGGTGATCATCCTTCTTGTGATCGCCATTGCAGCAGGAGCTATCTTTGTATGGAAAAGTCATAAGGCTAAGGCAGCAGCGGCAGCTGCAACAGCAGAAAATACAGCAACCGTAGAAAAAAGAAGCATCAGTTCCCAGCTGTCTTCTTCCGGCACATTGGAGGCAAAGGATACTTACAGCATCACTTCCATGGTGGAAGGTGAGGTAGTATCTGCCAACTTTGAGGAAGGTGACCAGGTGGAGAAGGATCAGGTCCTTTATGAGATCGACCGATCCAGTATGGATACAGACTTAAACAGTGCCCAGAATTCTGTTACCCGGTCCCAGACCTCTTATGCAGACGCACTGGATGATTATAACCAGGCAGCATCGGATTACAGCGGAAATACATATAAGGCAACTGATACAGGCTATATTAAGGAACTGTATATCAGCGTGGGAGATAAAGTCAGCGGAAATACAAAGCTGGCAGACATCTACAGTGATGATCTGATGGAGATCCGCATTCCATTTTTAAGCGGGGAAACAGAACTGATCCCTGTAGGCAGCACAGCTGTTCTTACACTGGTTGATTCCGGGGAGCAGATCGAAGGTACCGTTAAGGCAGTTGCAAACAGGGAAGAGACTCTTTCCGGCGGCCGTCTGGTAAAATATGTGACGATCACTGTAAATAATCCAGGCGGACTTACCACTTCAACAGTAGCTTCTGCCCAGATCGGTGAGTTTGTAGGCAGTGAAGAGGGTACTTTTAAGGCTTCCACAGATACTACTATGAACGCAGATCTGGCTGTAAGCGTAGAAGTAGAAGAACTGCTGGTCCATGAGGGCGATTATGTGACCAAGGGAACTCCTATTTTCCGTATGACTTCCCGTACAGCAGAAAAACTGATGCGCAATTATAAGGATGCTTTAGACAAGGCCCAGGAAAGTGTAGAGTCTGCCCAGAGCAAGTTGGAAAGCACCCAGGACAGCTACGATAATTATACCATCACAGCACCGATCTCCGGACAGGTGATCACAAAGAACTTTAAGGTAGGAGATAACATTACAAAAAATACCAGTTCTACCACTACACTGGCAACTATTTATGACCTGTCTGCACTGACATTTAAAATGTCCATTGATGAGCTGGATATCCAGAGTGTAAAGGTGGGCCAGAATGTAACTGTAACAGCAGATGCCTTTGAGGGCCAGACCTTCTCAGGAACAGTTACAAATGTCAGTCTGGAAAGTACATACTCTAATGGTGTCAGCACCTATCCGGTTACTGTAACCATGGATGAAGTAGGAGATCTGCTTCCTGGTATGAATGTAGACGGTGTGATCACATTGGAAGAAGCAAATGATGTTCTTACCATCCCGGTAGATGCCCTGATGAGAGGCAACCAGGTCTATATCAAAGATGACTCTGTAAAAGAGCAGCAGGGACCGGTTCCAGCAGGCTTTAAGGCAGTGGAAGTAGAAACAGGTCTGACCAACGACTCTTATGTGGAGATCAAGAGCGGACTTTCTGAAGGTGATACAGTCTATGTGGCTAAATCCAGCACCGGTTCTACCAATTCCTTTATGGGTGGCCCGGGAATGGGCGGCCCCGGAGGCGGTATGGGCGGCCCGCCAAGCGGTGGCGGTAATGACGGCGGAAACCGTGGTGGAAACGGCGGCGGCCCAAGATAGAGTTATCCACAAGAGAGCAGGGCAGTGTGAAAGGAGTTTTTATGTTTCGTTTGTGGAAAGGTCGGAAAGATGCTGAGAATAGAACAAACAACTTGAATGAGAAAAATACTCATGAGATAAAATCTCAAATTGAGAATGATGGCACAAATGGTACAGATCTGGATAAACCAGGCAGCCATCTTATTGATCTTCGCCACATTTTCAAGATCTACTATCTTGGCGGCGAAGAGGTCCGTGCCAATGATGATGTAAGCGTAGCTATTGACAAAGGTGAGTTCGTAGCGATTGTGGGAAAATCCGGAAGCGGAAAATCCACATTGATGAATATTATCGGAGCGCTGGATGTGCCTACCAAAGGAGAATACTACCTGGGAGGGGAAGATGTAAGCAAAATGGAAGATAAACAGCTTGCAAGGATCCGCAACAAGATGATCGGTTTTATCTTCCAGCAGTACAACCTGCTTCCAAAGTTAAATCTCTTAGAAAACGTGGAACTTCCGCTTCTCTACGCCGGTTATGACAAAAAGGAACGTCGGGAGCGGGCTATGAATTCCCTGAAAAGGGTCGGACTTGAAGAAAAATGCAGGAGTGGGAAGTGAAGAACGCAGGCAGCGGGCTATGGCTTCTTTAGAAAAAGTAGGTCTGGCAGAAAAATGGAAAAATATGCCAAATCAGTTATCCGGTGGTCAGCAGCAGCGTGTATCTATTGCAAGAGCGCTGGCCGGGGATCCGTCCCTGATCCTGGCAGATGAACCTACAGGCGCCCTGGACTCCAAGACCAGCCGTGAGGTTTTAAATTTCTTAAAACAGTTAAACGAAGAAGGAAATACCATTGTAATGATCACCCACGATAATTCTATTGCCATGGAGGCAAAACGGGTGGTGCGCATTGCGGATGGACACAAAATATTTGACGGAGATGTAAAAGATTATGCTGCAATCCTTTAAACTGGCTATAAAAAGCATATGGGGCAATAAGATGCGCTCTTTCCTGACTATGTTAGGCATCATCATCGGTGTGGCAGCGGTCATTATCCTGGTAAGTCTGGTCAATGGCTATATGGGAAGCGTAGTGGAAAGCTTTGCCAGCATGGGTGTAAACCAGATCAATGTAAATATGACCAATCTTACATCCCGTACTGTAGATGCAGATCAGATGTATGCATTTTACGATGAACACGGAGATCTTTTTGACGGTATCAGTCCTAATGTATCTTTGTCAGCTACTGTAAAAAAGGGAGATGACTCCATGAGTTCTACCAGTGTGGCAGGCAGAAGCGAGCAGTACCTGGATATGAAGGATTATGATCTGCAGATCGGAAGAAATATTGCTTATTCTGATATTGCTTCCCGGCAGAAAGTATGTGTGATCGGTTCCTATGTGGCCCAGGAACTGTTTGGAAGTGCAGAAAAGGCCATTAATGAGACCTTGAAAATAAATGGTTATGCCTTTAAAGTAGTTGGTATCGTGGAGACTCAGGATGAGGATAACATGGAAGACGGCGGGACGGATGATTTCGTGTGGATCCCTTACAGCGTAGCCACCAGCCTTGCAGGAAGCGCCAATATCAGCAGTTATACATTAACGGTATCAGATACAGATAATGCAGATACAGCCAAGACCCTGATTCAGAATTTCCTGTATGAGACCTTTAAAGACAGTGACCTTTACAGAGTAACAGCTATGAGTGAGATGCTGGACTCCTTAAATGAACAGATCGCCATGATGAGCGGTATGCTAGGTGGTATTGCCGGAATTTCCCTTTTAGTTGCAGGTGTTGGTGTTATGAATATCATGCTGGTATCTGTAACTGAGCGTACAAGAGAGATCGGCATCAGAAAGTCACTGGGAGCTGACAAGGGAACTATTTTACAGCAGTTTGTCATTGAGGCGGCAGTGACCAGTTCTTTAGGCGGCGTGGTAGGGATCATCATCGGCTGCGTAGCCACAAAAGTAGTGGGAACCATGATCGGGATCTCCACATCCCCTACACTGGCGGCAGTGCTGATCTCCTTTGGGGTGTCAGTAGCCATTGGCCTGTTCTTTGGATATATGCCGGCAAGACGGGCGGCAAACTTAAACCCTATTGATGCACTTAGAAGTGAGTAATAAACGTTCTCTCCTGCAGCAGGGGGAGAAGCGCCACCCGGCTGACAGTCAAATGTGAGATTTTACACAAATTTTACATTTGGCTGTTTTTGTTTTTACACAGCTGTGGTATGCTGATGATAAGAACATAACTGCATACTGCGGTTTTGCGGTTAAAAAGGGAAGGACGAGGATCACCATGGATAAAATTTATATCATCGAAGATGAT
>OHGH01001226.1_pt1 | contig 9520 bp, 9 predicted proteins | sample 1567801 | NCBI WGS metagenome assembly OHGH01 (sample SAMEA3879519, study PRJEB24766) | human gut metagenome | biome: human-associated habitat; feature: feces | place: USA | collected 1985/1987
CGGACACAGGCAGATAAATTCAGACAACAGAAAAAAATATATAATAGTATTTTAAATGACATCAGATACTTTCCAGTTCCACGCTCAGACAAAAGATATGAATGGGTAAATTATGTTAACTCATGGAATAATGTGCGCACCTACAAAGGAAACCGCACACATGAAGGAACAGATATAATGGGAGATATAAATAAAGATGGTGTTTACCCGGTTATATCTGTAAGCGATGGCTATATAAGTAATATAGGCTGGCTTGAGCTTGGTGGCTGGAGGATAGGTATAACCTCCTGTAACGGAATATATTATTATTATGCTCATCTTGATTCATATTACAGGGATTTTAAGCCTGGAGATAAAGTGAAGGCTGGAGATATAATCGGATATATGGGAAGTACTGGATATAGCAGGGTAGAAGGTACTAAAAACAAATTTCCAACACATCTTCATTTTGGTATATACATAATATCCGATACCAATACCGAAATAGCCATTAATCCATACAATATACTTAAAATAAATGAAAATAATGCTTTGATTTATAGCTATTAATCCCTCTACATGCTATAATGAGTAAAATTTCAGAAATTGAGGTTACATAAATGGAAATACAAATGTGGAAGGAAATACTTAATCCATATGAACTTGCTGTAGAAGAGCTTCAGGTTAAGTTTAATCATATGGTGAAGGAATATCGTCAGGCAGGTATTTACTCTCCCATAGAGCAGGTTCTTGGCAGAGTAAAATCAATATCAAGTATACTTGGCAAAGCACAGAAGCAAGGGATAGATATCGATCAGATAGAAGGAAATATACTTGATATAGCCGGAATAAGACTCATATGCCAGTTTACTGATGATATATATAACGTAGCTGATTTAATACGTGCAAGAAGTGATATGGAAGTTATCAATGAAAAAGATTACGTTAAGAATATAAAACCAAGTGGTTACAGAAGCTACCACATAATAGTCAGATATAAGGTTGAAACTGTAAAAGGAACCAAAGTTATACCAGTCGAAATCCAGATACGTACACTTGGTATGAATTTCTGGGCTATAATTGAGCATTCGCTGCAGTATAAGTACAATGGTAATATACCATCTCATGTCCGTGAAAGACTTACATCTGCTGCCGATGCAATATATACACTTGATAATGAAATGATGAGTATCCACGAAGAAATTATAGATGCCCAGAATTTTGTATCGACTAAAGCAAATATAGTTTCTGATATATTAAACAATATCCAGAGCCTTTATAAGGTTGCCAATAAACAGGAGATTATCAAAATACAGGACGAATTCTATGATATATATGAAACAGAAGATGTAGCCAAGCTTCAACGCTTTTCAAGACAGCTTGATATGATCGCAGAAAATTATAAGGCACAGAGTATATAGTGCAGAAATGAGGAACAGATGAATTTACCAGAGAGTTATCTTAAAACAATGAAGGATATGTTAGGTTCTGAATATGATGCATACCTTGAAAGCTTTAATGATAAAAGATTATATGGACTTCGTGTTAATAACCTTAAAATATCAACAGAAGATTTTCTAAAAATAAGCCCATTCAGGTTAAAACCAATACCATGGATTAAAAATGGCTTTTATTATGAGGAAGAGGATAAACCTGCAAAACACCCTTACTACTATGCCGGCTTATATTATATCCAGGAACCTAGTGCCATGACACCTGCCAATGTTCTTCCTGTTAAACCTGGCGATGTTGTTTTTGACATGTGTGCAGCTCCTGGTGGTAAATCCACCGAACTTGCTTCAAAACTTGCAGGAGATGGACTTCTTATAACAAATGATATAAGCAATTCACGTACTAAAGCACTTCTGAAAAATGTAGAAGTGTCTGGAGTTTCTAATTTATGTGTTCTTAATGAGGATCCATCAAAAATATCAGGTAAATTCCATGAATTCTTTGATAAAGTCCTTATAGATGCACCATGTTCCGGAGAAGGAATGTTCAGAAAGGATAACAAACTCATACGTGCATGGGAACAAAATGGTCCTAAGGTATATTCTGCCATTCAGAAAAGCATCATACTACATGGTGCAGATATGCTTCGTCCTGGTGGAATGCTTCTTTATTCAACATGTACATTTTCAAAGCTTGAAGATGAAGAAAGCATAAGATATCTTCTTGATAACAGACCTGATATGCATCTTGTTGATATAGTTTCTTATGAAGGCTTTGCAAAAGGTTTTATATCATCTGATGAAGATTTAAAAGATAATATGGACAAATGTGTCCGTATTTTCCCACATAAGATGTCGGGTGAGGGACATTTTGTAGCTCTTTTAAAAAAAGACAATCCTGATGATGTTTTACATGCAAAATATGTGCATACACCACTTAAGCAGAAGCTTCCTGACGAATTAACAGATTTTCTTAAAAATACAACTATGAATATAGATACTAATTATATCAATATACGTGATTCACGTGTATATTCTATATCAAAACATATGATAGATGAGAAAGGTCTCCGCATAATACGCAATGGGCTTCTGCTTGGTGAACTTAAGAAAAACCGTTTTGAACCAAGCCAGGCTCTTGCTATGGCATTGAAAAAGGAACAGTATAACAACTGTATAGATTTAAAGCTTAGTGATGAAAGAGTTATAAAATATCTGAAGGGTGAAACTATAGATGTAGATGATTTCCCTGACAGTAAGGGATGGGCGCTTGTATGTGTTGATGGATACCCTCTTGGATGGGGAAAGTCTAATGGTTCCCAGCTTAAAAACAAGTATCTTGCAGGTTGGAGATGGATGTAAAATGCAGTTAAGACTAGATAAATACCTGTGTGATATGCAGGAGGGAACAAGAAGCACAGTTAAAGATATGATAAGGAAACAACGTGTATCTGTAAATGATATCGTTGTTACACGTCCTGAATTAAAGGTTAATACAGATAAAGATATAGTATGCATTGATGGCAGACAGATAGGTTATTTCCATTATGAATATTATATGTTAAATAAGCCACAGGGTGTTGTATCTGCAACAACTGACAAAACCGACAAAACAGTTATTGATATTATTACAGACAAAAAAAGAAAAGATCTTTTTCCAGTAGGAAGACTTGATAAAGATACAGAAGGTCTCCTTATCATAACGAATGATGGAGAACTTGCCCACAGACTTTTATCGCCAAAGCATCATGTTGATAAGATATATGAAGCTGATGTCAAAGGAAAATTGCCAGATTCATGTGTAGAAATGTTTGCAGAGGGACTGGTTGTTGATAGCAGCTTCACTGCTATGCCAGCTATACTCAATATAATTTCTTATGATGCTTTTACTGATACATCTCATATACGTATTACAATAAAAGAAGGTAAATATCATCAGATTAAACGTATGTTTAATGCCGTTGATTCAGAAGTCATTTACCTTAAACGTTTATCTATGGGAAGTATAGTACTTGATAAAACTCTTAAAACCGGGGAGTATCGTGCACTTACAGATGCAGAAATATCAGCATTGAAGGATTTTTAATAGATATTTATATAGATATACAGAAAGGTAACTTTATGACTAACTTTTTTTTACCTGTTTCAAAATCAGACATGAAAAAAAGAGGATGGACACAATGTGATTTCATATATATATGTGGCGATGCATATGTTGATCATCCATCATTTGGACATGCAATAATAACCAGACTGCTTGAAGCTTTTGGCTATAAAGTGGGTATTATAGCCCAGCCAGACTGGAAAAATAAAGAATCCATAACAATACTTGGAGAACCTCGTCTGGCTTTTTTAGTATCTGCTGGTAATATGGATTCCATGGTTAACCATTATACTGTTAATAAAAAACGACGTCATCAGGATGCATTCTCACCTGGTGGTGTTATGGGAAAACGCCCAGATTATGCAACAATTGTATATTGCAACCTCATAAGGCAGGTATATAAAAAAACACCTGTTATCATTGGTGGTATAGAGGCTTCCTTAAGAAGAATGGCTCATTATGACTACTGGTCTGATAAGGTGAAGCGTTCTATCCTTATTGATTCTGGTGTCGATATCATATCCTATGGAATGGGAGAACATTCTATTATAGAAATAGCTGATGCTTTAAACGCCGGTATTGATATACATGATATAACTTTTATCAAGGGAACGGTTTATAAAACAAAAACTCTTGATAATCTTGAAAACTATATCGAGCTTCCATCTTATGATGATATTGTAAACAGCAAGGAAATGTATGCTAAAAGCTTTTATACCCAATATAAAAACACAGATCCGTTCACAGCAAGGATTCTCGTAGAAAAAGTTAAAGAAAAAATGTATGTTGTGCAAAACCCACCAGCTATGCCACTTACAGAAGTTGAAATGGATGATATCTATTCCCTTCCATATATGCGTAATTATCATCCTATGTATGAAAAGGATGGTGGCATACCTGCTTTATCAGAAATAAAGTTTTCAATAACAAGCAACCGTGGCTGCTTTGGAGGCTGCTCATTCTGTGCCCTCACATTTCACCAGGGAAGAATAATTCAGGTAAGAAGCCATAAATCCATCATAGATGAAGCAGTACAAATGACTAAAGATGCAGACTTTAAAGGTTATATACATGATGTTGGAGGACCTACTGCTAACTTCAGGCATACCTCATGTGACAAACAGCTTACTAAGGGCGTATGTATGAACAGACAATGCCTTTTCCCAAAGCCATGTCCTAACCTTAAGGTCGATCATTCAGATTATATAAAGCTTCTGCGTGAATTACGCGCACTGCCTGGTGTAAAAAAAGTATTCATACGTTCAGGTATAAGATTTGATTATTGTATGTGTGATTCTGATGACACATTTATAAATGAGTTGTGTAAGTATCATATAAGTGGACAGTTAAGAGTTGCACCTGAACATATATCTGATAATGTACTTAATAAAATGGGAAAACCTTCAAATGATGTATATGAAGGCTTTCTTAAAAGATATCAGCGTATAAATAAAAAAACAGGAAAAGAGCAGTTTGTAGTGCCATATCTTATGTCAAGCCATCCCGGCTCCACCATGAAGGAGGCTATAGAACTTGCTGAATATATAAGAGATCTTGGATATATGCCTGAGCAGGTTCAGGATTTCTATCCAACACCTTCAACACTATCAACATGCATGTACTACACAGGACTTGATCCTGCTACCATGGATAAGGTATATACACCTGTAAGCCACCATGAAAAAGCCATGCAGAGAGCCCTCATACAATACCGCAATCCTGAGAATTATGAGCTTGTTAAAGAGGCTCTTATTAAAAATGGACGAACAGATCTTATAGGCTTTGGTCCTAAGTGTCTTATTCCGCCACGTAATATAAACACACATAATGGCAGATATGTAAAAATGTCACAAAAAAAACAGTCACAGGTTAAACAGCATGCGCAGCATAATAACGCAAAAAACAACAAGACTGTTAGTAAAAAGAAAAGAGGGCATAAATAATGAATAAGAAAAATAAAGGTGATTTTGGTTATCTTAATTATAAAAAGAAGCTTAATTTTATAATAGCCGCCGTTGCTTTACTTATAATAATTGCTGTTTTTACCACTGGTCTTATAATATTTAAATCACGAAATAATTATATGACCCTCGTTGCCACTGTACTCGTTCTTCCATGGGCCAAGCTTGCAATTGCATATTTCGTACTGATTCCACATAAGGAATGTACGCAGGACATATATGAAAAGCTTGAACAATCAAAAAAGAATATATCAGCTATATATGATGTTGTGGTAAGTAATTCAAAAAAACCAATAGGAGTATGTGCTATGGTTGTTACCGACAGTTCAGTTGCTGCGTTAAGCCTTGATAAAGCACCAGATAAGGAACTCTTTGAAAAAAGCCTTAAGGATTTTTTAAAAAATGATAAGTTAAATGCATCTGTTACATTATATACGGACATTAACAGCTTCTTAAAAAAAGTTTCCAGCCTTGCGGCAAACTTTGATGCAGCTGATGAAAACAAAACAGACAGAATGGGATATATAAAAAACAGCACATTAAATATGTGCCTTTAATATTGCAGCTGATGCTTTACTGATGCAGACAGCATGCGCAGAAATGAGGATTAGTGTGAAAAATAAGATTTTTCACACGCAAGATTTGTGCTTCGCACAAACTTGAGATGCGCAAAGAAGCAGCGCAAGAATGGAGATTATTATGAATAGAATTTATAAGTGTTTTCCAGGCGGTAAATTCAAAGTTCTTACTTTAAGCTACGATGATGGCAAAATACAGGACAGACGTCTGGTAGATATATTCAATAAAAATGGAATCCGTGCAACCTTTAATGTAAATTCTCAACTTACGGATATGGATATACGACTGGATTCTGATGAGTGGAGTTCTTTATATAAAAACCACGAAATTGCACTTCATACATGCACGCACCCAACTATGAACCGTTGTGGAAGCTACGAAATCACAAGAGAAATCCTTGAAGATAAAACAGCTATAGAAAAGATTATTAAAAGACCCGTACGTGGCATGGCTCTACCTAATGGAGCAGGCAATAAGCTTATCACTTCCATTGCTGCGGATCTGGGAATAAAATATATAAGACCAGCTGCAGATCAATATGCTGCTGTAAAATCAGCCATTGAATATGCAGACTGCTGTGAAGGGCCTATTCTCTTAGGTGATGAAAATGGTTTTTCCATGCCGTCAGATTATATGAACTGGGTACCTACGTGTCATCATAACCACAACCTTGTTGAATTCGGCAAACGCTTTATGGCTCTTACTAAAAAGCAGTATCTTTATATGATGTATGTATGGGGTCACAGCTTTGAATTCGACAGAAATGACAACTGGTCAGTTATAGAAGAATTCTCTGAAATGATAGGACACCGCGATGATATATGGTATGCTACCAACATAGAAATTGTCGATTATAATGAAGCCTTTGACAGACTTCAGATGTTTGCTGACAATGAATACATATACAACCCTAGCGCTTGTTCTGTATGGGTTGCTGTAAACAACAATCATATTGTTGAGATACCAGGTGGGGAAACTGTTAAATTATAATCGTCATTTGTCTAGTTCATGCTATTAACTTTTTTATTATAGAAATTTTAAGCATTTTATAAGCATAAGACCGTTAGATACTAATATTATCTAACGGTCTTATCATAATCTTATTTATTTTTCTTTTTACAAAGGCTCTTTATTGCCGTAGTTATCTTAATCGGATTACCATATCTAAGTGTTCCCATTCTATAGATAGCTGAGCCTGCTATGCCCACAGCTATTATACCACCAACAAGTATTATGAATGAAACAACAATCTCCCACACTGCCACATTTCCCATGGCAACACGGGCAAACATTGCACTATATGAACTGAATGGCAGGTATGAAAGCACCTTCATAGCTGTACCATCAATATTGCCCAGCTGTAAAAGTGTAACAAAATACACAACCATTATGACCATCTGGATACTTCCAACACTTTTATTAAGGTCCTCTGTCTTAGATACAAGTGCACCAAATGCACCATATATAAATGTATAAAAAAGCACTCCTCCAAGTCCGAATAACGCATATGTAACAATCACATCAGCAGGAATATCAAGAAGCATATCAAGTATACCACCCCATACACTCTGGTTAATCTTATATGCACCAACAACAGCAAGCATAAGAACGCCTGCCTGGCACAGTGCCGCTATAGTTCCTGCAAGCACCTTGCCAAAAAACAGAATCTTAGTATCTGCACTTGTTACAAGTACTTCTATAGTCCTGTTTGACTTTTCCTGTGTAACCGAAGTTGCAACCATGACCCCATAGAATATAATTATCATACATATAATTAGCGCCCATATCCTTGCCAAGTACAACTGTTTCACTGTTAATCTGTGGATTAAAGGCTGTCATTATCTCTTCATAATCAAGATTATTAGTACTACAATACACCATCTGGTTAAGTGCTGTAAGCACCTGTTCAAACTGCATATTAGTGCTATCTGTCATACTTTTATTATATACAATGTACTCATAATCTGTAAGGCTGTGAACTATAAAGCCTTTCTTTGCTTCTTCCCTGGATATCTTATCTTTTAATGCAGCCTCTGATACTTCCTTTTCGACTTTCATATCATCAAAGGCTGCCTGAAGCATACGTATGTCAGACAATGCACCCGACTCATCATATATAAGCATTATATCCTTATCTTCATCTGTATTATCTGATTTGTCATCTGCATTGTTTTCTGTATTTTCCTCAGTTCCTTTATCAACACCTGTTATTGAACTTATATCAAAAAATCTTGGCACAAACATAATGGCAGCAGCTATCACAGCTATAATGACTGTACTTATTACATATGACTTATTCTTAAGATAAGTCATAATCTCATATTGAAGAACTACACCTAACTTTTTCATCAATGCGCACCTCCTTCAATATTATTCTTTTTAGTATCATTGTCTGCTTCATCCCCTACAAGTGAAACAAATATATCATTAAGTGATGGCTTATATGTTTCAAAATGTTCAACATCTATACCACAATCAACTATTCTCTTTAATATATCTGCCCTTGATGCAGCACTTATATTTTTAATAATAATATCTTCTCTTGTTCTTCCTGTTTCAGCTATAATATCTGAAAGCTTTTCTTTTACTATATCCGACAAAGTATCCAGATCTTTGTTAACATCTGATATAACAAGCTGGTTCTCACCATATTTCTTTTTTATATCTTTAAGATTGCCAGAAAGTGCTATATTCCCCTTATCTATTATAGCTATATCACGGCAGAACTCCTCAACATAGCTCATCTGATGACTTGAAAATATAACTATTCTACCCTCATTAATGACTTCTGTCACAACTTCCTGAAGTATCTTTGAATTCACGGGATCCAGTCCACTAAATGGCTCATCAAGTATAACTATCTCTGGTTCACACGCAAGTGTTGAGGCAAGCTGCACCTTCTGCTGATTGCCCTTTGATAAGGTTTCTAACTTTCTGTTAGTATATTCATCAATCTCAAGTCTTTTTAACCACTTATTGGCATTATTCACAGCCTCTTTCTTTGATATTCCTCTGAGCCTTGTAAGATATACTATCTGTTCAAGAACTGTTTTCTTAGGATATAACCCGCGTTCTTCAGGAAGATATCCTATAAGATGCTTTTTAGGATTAAAAGGCTTTCCATCAAGATATACCTCTCCCAAATCTGCTTTGAAAACATCCATAATAATTCTTATGGTAGTTGTCTTGCCAGCGCCATTTCTTCCTAAGAGTCCAAGTGCGCTGCCACTTTCCACTTCAAAAGAAACGCCATGTAAGACCTGGTTATCTTCAAAAGACTTTGTAAGATTTCTTACTTCAAGTTTCATTAAAATGTTCTCCTCTCATATTTGTAAAACTTTTATAGTAATTGTATCATAAAAGGGGATATTTTGATAGTCAAATCTTGTATTTTTATTTATTTTATATATTTTACGAATTTATATTAAAAAAAGCTGGAACAAGGT
>OHGH01001238.1_pt1 | contig 9452 bp, 10 predicted proteins | sample 1567801 | NCBI WGS metagenome assembly OHGH01 (sample SAMEA3879519, study PRJEB24766) | human gut metagenome | biome: human-associated habitat; feature: feces | place: USA | collected 1985/1987
CCGCAAGATATACACTCGAAAGAATCACCCGATCACCGAACGACAACTCGACCGAATCTATTTCAAGAATATGTTTTTCAGAGGGGTTCATACAGTACAAGGGATACGAATATCAGCAGCATATAACACGCCAGCAAGTCTATGCCGCAACTCGCACCCAACAGCATACGTCGTCGAACCCCCAGATTGCGGTAATAGTCGAACTCATCGTTATAACGCGGTATGATCCAAACATACAGATAGACCGGATAGATGACCATTTTCCCCGCAAGGCACAACGGCACGACCGACGGACCGTATCCGGTCACGAGCCAGGCCAACGCCACGCTCACGGCCCCGCAGAAAAACAGCATCGCCGAGCGATAAAAACGGAGTATGAGCAACAATTTAGGCATAAACTCTATCGGGTGCGTCGCAAACCCTCGCATCGAAACGCGGAAATCAAGGGAATTCCATCAGACGATTGGTAATTCGCAACATATAATTGCCGTTGAAATAGTCGAGCACACCGCTGACCGTTCCCATTCCAGCCGGGGCCGGCTCCTCGGCATACGTGCAGGAAGCTGCGAATCGGACGATCAGCGTATCGTTCCGCTCATCGACCAAATGGCGGTCGGTAGCCAGCAATCGGCCGGTTTCCGAATCCCGCAGGCAGAAGGGCAGACCGACCTCTTCGTGCGCGAACCGGACCCTGCGGAATCGTACGTAAGTGGCGATACGGCTTGCAGCCACCTCCCCGAAGGAGAGTTCCCGAGGCACGAAATCGACCGACCCGTCCCCGATGCGGCGAACATGACGTCCGAGCGACTCTGCCGAAATACGGTCCAGAATATATTCTGCGGTGGGCGGAAGCCCCAACTGTACCTTGCCCCCGTAATCACCCAGCGCCAGCCCATTGCAATAAACGCGCACCGTACTTCCAGAGTCGAAAGTCCGATAGAGACGCTTCGCGTCGATCAATACTTCGATTCCGCCGCTTTCGTCCTCCACGACGAGCGCATCGGGAAATTCGCCGTACAGATCGTTGCCCACGACACAGCCTTCGATCCACAGATCCTCGGTAACGGGATGCAAAACGCCCCGGCACAGCGATTTCAGATACGCAATAGAAACATGCCGCGCAGTCCCGTCCCCGGATTCGTACTCCGGCGACGAAGCATTGCCGCAGGCTTGCAGCACGAAGAGCAGCAGGCTACCGAAAACAATCGTTCTCATCGCGCATTTTAATCATATAGGATTTTCCGATCGACCCGGCATTGCCGTACTGCAAAACGCCGACCAGCGTAACCGGCCCCTTCGGAATTTCCGAAGCCGCATACCGGGCATAGGTGCTCGTATAGGTGGCGATCCTGTTTCCGGCCCGGTCCTCGAACAGCCGATAACCTTCCCATTTCCAATCCGTCGGATCCTCTTCCGACGGAAGCGGCGGGCGCAAGTTCGTCGAAAGCGACGATCCGGGGAACGGGACGGAGAACATCGACGGTTTCGCAAGCGACGTACCGGTCGAGCAGGGCACGGACACCGATGGCTTCCACGGCATAATCTCCCGCCGCAGGCATCGTACCGATCTGCACCACTCCGAAGCGACGGCACATAGCTAGCCCCTGAAGACGCACCGCGATGCGGCATCCCGGAGGATAGACCCGAAACAGGTCGTCCAGGCCGGCCATCAGCTCCACGCCCGTTCCGTCTTCCTGCAACACGACCGAGCGGAAGAAGTTCCCCGCTTCGTCGGACGTAGTGACCCGCCCCGCGACTACGATGTCCTGGACGATACGCACGGGCGTATCCCCGCACCGCGCGGAGAGGTCCGGCAGGGAGAGGTTCGCCTCCGGAAGCGGATCGTTCTTCGGAGCCGGAACCCCGGCATCGTCGTAACATCCGGCGGCGAGCAGGGCGAAGAGAAGAAGGGAAAGGCGCAGCATCGCGGTTTATTCGATCCAGGAATCTTTCAGACCGAGGAAATAGAGTACGCCGTCCAGACCGATCGTCGATATCGACTGGCTGGCCGTAGCTTTCACCTTGGGCTTGGCGTGGAACGCGATGCCCAACCCGGCCAGGTCGAGCATCGGAAGGTCATTGGCTCCGTCGCCGACGGCGATCGACTGAGCGATGTTGATATTTTCAACCTGACACAGCAGACGCAGCAGCTCGGCCTTGCGGCGGCCGTCCACGATCTCGCCGACGTGACGGCCCGTCAAACGGCCCTCCTCGACCTCCAGCTCATTGGCATAAACGTAATCGAAGCCGTATTTCTGTTTCAGGTAGTTGCCGAAATAAGTGAAACCTCCGGACAGAATGGCCGTCTTGTATCCCACACGCTTGAGAATGGTCATCAGGCGCTCCAACCCCTCGGTGATCGGCAGGTTGCGGGCGATCTCCTCCATCACCGAAACGTCGAGTCCCCGAAGCAGGGCGATGCGGCGCGTGAAACTCTCGGTAAAGTCGATCTCGCCCCGCATGGCGCTCTCGGTAACGGCCCGCACTTCGGGACCCACGCCGGCACGGTCGGCCAACTCGTCGATCACCTCGGTTTCGATCAGCGTGGAATCCATATCGAAACAGATCAGGCGTCGGCTGCGGCGGAAGATGTCGTCCTTCTGGAACGAAATATCGACCCCCTCGTTGGACAGCTCCATGAAGCGTTTCTGCAATACGGCCTTATCGCCGAGCGTACCGCGCACCGAAAGCTCGATGCAGGCGCGGGTGGCACGGTTCTCCTCCTCGATGTTGAGTCCCTGTTCGGCGACCGCTTTGGTGACCCCTGCGATATGGCGCGCCGTAACCTGACGTCCCAAAAGAGTGATAATATAGCGGTTCTTGCCCTGACGACCGACCCAGGCCTGGTAATGTTCCTCGGTGATGGGGGTGAAGCGGATCATCACGCCCAGTTCCGAGGCCTTGAAAAGCAACTCCTTGAGGATGGCGCCCGATTTGTCGGAGGTGGTCATGAACAGGATGCCCAAAGTCAGCGACTGGTGGATATTCGCCTGGCCGATATCGAGGATGAACGCGTCGTACCGGGCCAGAATATCGGTCAGCGAAGAGGTCATGCCGGGCTTGTCTTCGCCCGAAATATTGATTTGGATTATCTCTATCTTACTTTCCATAGCAAAATCCGTTAAACACATTATAGAGCAAAGTTACTATTATTTCCGGTTTTTTTGATTAAATTTGCAACTCAACCTATCAAATTTAATTCTTTCATGGGATTTCTTTTCATCACAGCACAGCAAACCGAAAAACTCATCGTTCCGGACAGCATACAAAAAGCCAAATTCGCGGAAACGGTCGAAAAAATCGCTAATATGGATTTGGAAAAAGTCCTGACGAATCTGGTTTCGGAAAGTATCTGGGTCGGCCTGAAAATCGTCCTCGCCCTGGCGATATACATGGCGGGGCGTTGGCTTATCGGCCGCCTCATAAAACTGCTTTCGACGGCTTTCGAAAAGCGCAAGGTGGATCGTTCGCTGCAAATCTTCCTGCGCAACCTGATCAAGACCATCTCCTACATCGTGCTGATTCTCCTGATCATTCAAGTCATGGGTATCAACACCACTTCGATCGTCGCGCTGCTCGCTTCGGCCGGTCTGGCTATCGGTATGGCCCTGAGCGGCACATTGCAGAATTTCGCCGGTGGCGTGATGATCCTGCTGCTCAAGCCCTACCGCATAGGCGATTACATCTCGGCCCAGGGACAGTCGGGTACCGTGCAGGAGATCATGCTCTTCTCGACCAAGATCACCACAGCCGACAAGCAGACCATCTATATCCCGAACAGCTCGATCGCTACCGCGATCATCAACAACTATTCCACCTCCGAAACACGTCGCGTGGAGTGGGTGATCGGCATCTCTTACGGCGACGATTTCGCAACGGCACGGGAGGCTATCCTGGAACTGCTGTCCAAAGACGCACGGGTGCTTCAGGATCCGGCGCCTGCGGTATATATCGCTGCCCTGGCCGATAATTCGGTCAATCTGACCGTTCGGGCCTGGACGAAAAACGAAGATTACTGGGACGTTTTCTTCGCAATGAACGAGCTGTATTACAAAACATTACCTGAAAAGGGAATCAACTTCCCGTTCCCGCAGATGGACGTTCACCTGACCAAAGAGTAACCACACACAGCCAATCCGCATCCATTATGAAAAAGTGGTTTTTATTTCTGATTTTCATCGCCTGCGCGATTCCTTCGTGCGAACTGAAAGAAGTAGGACCCGAACAAACGACGTTCCCGGTCATCACGGACGAAGGAGCCACCATCGAAGACGGAGGCCGGGTATCTTCGGTTCAGAAAGTTTATGTGCAGGCCAATATATCGAACCAGTACGGTGCATTCTACGCTCAGGTGAAATACGACGTCAAATGGACCGATAAGAACGGAGTAGAGCACACGGAGCAGAAATCGACCAATGCCTACTATTTCAAGGCGACTTCCGACACGGTCTTTTACGAAGCAATCATTCCTGCACAGAAAGCCGGCAGTACGGTATATTGGCTGATCGTCGTGACCAACGAGAACGGCCTTTCTTCCGTAACCGAAGCCCAGCAATACAGCGTATATGCCATCTGAAACCGCATTTTCGAACGGTACGAGCCGGAGCGGATTCACCCCGCACGGCCCGCACGGACAGTGAAGAACCAAACTCAAACATATTATCGAACAGAAAAAATTATGGAATTGAAAGAGATTCTGGCCATTTCCGGCCAACCCGGTTTGTACAAATACGTCGCACAATCGTCGCGCGGCGTCATCGTCGAGTCGTTGTCGGACGGCAAACGCATGAATGCCGCAAGCAACTCCAAAGTGAGCGCACTGACCGAAATATCCATCTTCACCGAGGGCGAGGACATCCCGCTCGCAGAGGTTTTCACCAAAATTTACGAACATACGCAGGGACAGCCAGCCATCAGCCACAAGGAGGCTCCGGAAAAACTCAAAGCATATTTCGCAGAAGTATTGCCCGAATACGACCGCGACCGGGTCCACGTATCGGACATGAAGAAGGTTTTCTCCTGGTTCAATACCCTCGTGGGTGCCGGGTTCACCGAATTCAAACTGCCCGCAGAGCAGGAAGCATAAAGATTCGCCGGTGCTCCCTTTCGACAGGTATGCACCGCTGCCAAACCTTTGCCCGAATAGACAATACAGCTCCGATTCCGCACCTGACGGACGGAGCATTTTTATAAATAAAAAACCATGCGACCCATGAAAATATCGATTGTCGGAGGAGGCAATATGGGCGGAGCAATCGCTCGCGGACTATCCACCTGCGACCTGTTCCGACCACAGGACATTACGGTCATCAACCGCCGCGCGAGCAAAACCGCCGAAATACAGGGGTTCAATCCGGAATTGCAGGCCGTTACGGGCGACTACAGCTCTCTGGCTACGGCCGACATCGTGGTAATCGCCGTGAAACCCTGGATGGTGGAGGCACTGATAAAAGAGCATCTGACAGGGAAGCGGCCCGATAGACAGATCGTCATTTCGGTAGCGGCGGGCATTTCCCTGGAACAGCTGCAAACATGGGCCGGAAAAGACAGAGCCCTTTATTGCGCAATTCCCAATACGGCCATCGAAGTAAAGCAAAGCATGACGTTCATCACGGGGCTGAATGCGACCGAAGATCAGAACAGACTGGTTTTGAATATTTTCGGTGCATTGGGCAAAGCGGAATTGGTGGAAGAGCGGCTACTCGGTCCGGCCACGACGCTCTGCTCCTGCGGTATCGCCTTCGCCTTCCGTTATATCCGGGCAGCGATGGAGGGCGGGGTAGAGCTGGGCCTTTACCCGCAAAAGGCTCAAGAAGGCGTTCTGCAAACCCTGCGCGGGGCGATCGCCTTGCTCGAATCCAACGGCTCGCACCCCGAACAGGAGGTGGATAGGGTAACCACAGCCGGAGGAATCACGATCAAAGGGCTGAACGAAATGGAACACGCCGGATTCACTTCGGCGGTGATCCGAGGGCTCAAGGCAAGCAACAACGGGTAACGGTTTCCGGGCGGAATACCGAACTTTCCCGACATTACAATTCGATGAAACCTGCGCCGGGAGTGGTCGGAAGATGCCGCTGCATATTATCTTTGCAGAAAATAGGAAGCGGTTCGGCAATTCTTGCGTACAAACCCGCACGATTGCTCCCTCCTTTTCGTATCTTTGACTTCGTCTTAAATACTTCGCCTCGGCAAAATGCAAATAAATTTGCTTTTGTACTCGGCTTATTCGCATCTTGGGGCCGTAAATCGAGTATAAAACAACCGAAAGCCGAAACGCGGCTTTCAAAAAAACGGATGAAAGAAATGAACAGACAGAAAATGATGGCGCTCGTCGCGCACGACAACATGAAACACGACCTGGCGGAATGGGTGGACTGGAACTGTGAAAAATTGAGCAAACACCGGATCGTCTGTACGGGTACGACAGGCAAGATCGTCGAAGAAACCCTGCTCAATCACTCGGCATCCCACCACTACGAGCAACCGGCACTCGACATCACGCGGCTGAAATCGGGTCCTCTGGGCGGCGACCAGCAACTGGGCGCCCTGATCGCGGACGAACGGATCAGTGCCCTGATTTTCTTCTGGGACCCCATGTCGGCGCAACCGCACGACGTGGATGTGAAAGCGCTGTTGCGCCTGGCAACGCTTTACAACGTACCCACGGCTGTAAACCGCTCAACGGCCGACTTCCTGATCTCCTCCCCGCTGTTCGAAGAGGAAGATTACACGCCCGTAGTCAAGGATTACACCGACTATATCCAACGCAGCCTGAAATAACCCCGGACGTTGATAATAAAAAGTGCCGCGACTTCTCTCGCGGCGCTTCGTTTTTACAGAGTTATCGAATAAACAAATGACGGGGAATCGAATAACGAATAAAAGGAGATCCTTACGCACGAAGCGACAATTTTCCGGCTCCACGAAATTCGGCACCGGTACGCTGCCGGGACTTTTCGGGCGGGCAGAAAGATTTGGTCGCCCTTGTTGAAAATATACGCTTAGGAATCGACAGGCAAGCGATTCTCGTGCGGAACTAAGCTACACATCATGCGAAAGCGGAGCAGGGATGACCCCGCTCACGTCGAAATCGCCCCAACGATCGGCGATCGAATCGAGCGTGGCATACAGTTCGTTCGGATCGAACAGAGTCACCAGCTTCAGGCGGGTTTCCTTGAAATTGGGAAGCCCCTTGAAATAGTTCGACAGGTGGCGGCGCATCTCCAGGATTCCAACCCGGTCACCTTTGATCTCCAAGGATTTGGCCAGATGTTCTTTAGCGATTTCGACCCGCTCCGCCACCGACGGCTGCGGCATCACCTCGCCGGTTTCAAGAAAGTGTTTCACTTCGCGGAAGATCCAGGGCCGCCCGTAGGTCGCCCGCCCGATCATCACCCCGTCCACTCCGTAGCGGTCGAACATTTCGCGGGCCTTGGGACCGGAGTCGATATCTCCGTTACCGATGATCGGAATCCGGATCGCCGGATTGTTCTTCACCTTGCCGATGAGCGTCCAATCCGCTTCGCCGCGATACATTTGGGCCCGCGTGCGGCCGTGGATCGTCAGTGCGGCGATACCCACGTCCTGCAGGCGCAGAGCGATCTCTTCGATGTTCTTCGACTCTTCATCCCATCCCAGACGGGTTTTGACCGTCACGGGTTTCTTCACGGCTTCGACGATGCGGCGGGTCATCTCGACCATCAGGGGGACATCGCGCATCATACCCGATCCGGCGCCCCGACCGGCGATCTTCTTCACCGGACAACCGAAGTTGATATCGATGATATCGGGATCGGCCGCCTCGGCGATCCGAGCCGCCTCGACCATCGGTTCCACCAGATGACCGTAAAGCTGGATACCCACGGGCCGTTCGGATTCGGCGATGCGCAATTTGGCAAGCGACTTGCCCGCATCGCGGATCAACCCGTCCGAAGAGATAAACTCGGTATATACCACGTCGGCACCGAACCGCTTGCACATATAGCGGAACGAAGGATCGGTCACATCCTCCATCGGAGCCAGGAACAGCGGGCGGTCACCCAATTCTATGTCGGCAATCTTCATGGCATCAAAAACAAACTCCGCACGGAAAGACCTTATTTAGTTTTATTATCGGACGTGTCGATCATCGTCGCCAGTACCTTGTCTATACGTGCTCCGTCCATATCCACGACTTCGAGCCGGAAACACTCCCATTGAAGGTATTCCCCGCTGTGCGGAATATGTTCCAACTCATCCAGAATCAAACCGCTGATCGTATTGTATTCGGCCGAAGAATAGACATCCTCCAATCCGAAATGGGCCAGAAAATCGTAAAACGAACACTGTCCGTCCACCAGCACGCTGCCGTCCTCGCGCACGACGATATCCGGCTCTTCACGATCTTCGAGCAGCTCGCCCACAAGGGCTTCGAAAATATCTTTCAGAGTCACGATACCCTGCGTGACGCCGAACTCGTCGCAAACGATGCCATAACCCAGTTGCTCGGTCCGCAACTGTTCCAGCGCCATATACACCTCCGCTCCCTCGTGGAACAGCTTGACAGGAGAGAGAATCTGCCGCAGCGAGAATCCAGGGTCCCCGATATGCGAGAAAAGATCCTTCAGATAGACGACGCCGACCAGCCGGTCGAGCGATCCTTCACCGACGGGATAGCGTCCGTGAGGCTCCCGACGAACGAGGTCGCGGATCTCATCCACAGACATATTCACATCGAGCCATGCGATGTCGCTGCGGTGGGTCATGATCGACTCCACGCTGCGGTCACCCAACGAGAAGACACGGCCGACGATCTTCTGCTCGACAGCCTGCACAGCTCCGTCCTCGGCGCCTTCCTGCACGATCGACTTGATCTCGGCCTCCGTTACGGGACTGTCGGTATCGCGCAGCCCGAACAGACGGGAAATGCCCTCGATGCTCTTCGAAAGGAGCCATACGAAAGGGGAGGCGACGACCGACAGCACCTTCATAGGGCCGGCCACGAGTTTGGCGACCGGCTCGGCGGCCGTCATACCGATACGCTTGGGAATCAACTCTCCGAACACGATAGTCAGATAGGTCACCACGATCACGATGAGCGTCTGCGCTACGGGAGCCGCATAGGGAACTCCCCAGCGGACGAAGACTTCCCGCAGGTCGTCGGCGATGGCCGCCCCCGAATAAATACCGGTCAAAATACCGATCAGAGTAATACCGATCTGGACGGTCGAAAGAAATTTGTTGGGATCTTCCGCCAGCTTGAGGGCCTGGCGAGCCCGTTTGTTGCCCTGCTTGGCCTGCGCCGTGAGGTTCGATTTGCGAGCCGAGATCAGGGCGATCTCCGACATGGCGAACAGACCGTTGAGCAGGATCAGCAGGAGGATTATGAATATTTCCATGCTATGAAAAAATAAAAAAACGAAAGGCGGTCCATACCGAAAGCCGGGCCGGATGGCTCCGGCCTTCGACCC
>OHGH01001246.1_pt1 | contig 9416 bp, 8 predicted proteins | sample 1567801 | NCBI WGS metagenome assembly OHGH01 (sample SAMEA3879519, study PRJEB24766) | human gut metagenome | biome: human-associated habitat; feature: feces | place: USA | collected 1985/1987
TCGGGTTCATCGGGGAAGATACACTTGCAGGCTTTTTTACTGCAATGCCACTTGTGGGTGAGGCAGTAGCAGCACTTGTCGGACTGATCCCAAACTGTGCATCCTCAGTTGTGATCACAGAACTTTATTTAAGTGGCATTATCGGAGCAGGTGCCATGATGGCAGGATTGCTTGTGAATGCAGGTGTCGGACTTTTGGTTTTGTTCCGTTTAAACCGTGACTGGAAGCAGAATCTTGGTATTGTTGTAGCTTTGTATGGACTTGGCGTGTTCTGGGGTGTTATCATAAGAGTGTGTGGGATTGTGTTTTAAATAAAGGAAACAGGAAGGTACGAGGAATATGCCGGGAAGTGGTTATGCGACGATCAGCCGTAAAAAGATTTTGGAATTTTTAAAGAAGAACAGTGACCGGACAGTCGCTGTGGCGGATATCGACCATTATCTGAAAGCGCAGGACTGTGAGGTCAATATCACGACGATCTACCGTTATTTAGATAAGCTGGCAAAGGATGGCACGGTAATCAAATACGTTGCCGAAAAGGGCAATCAGGCGGTATATCAGTATGTGGAATTAGGACACCACTGTGAGGAACATCTGCATCTGCAGTGTGTGAAATGTGGGAAGATCATCCATCTGGAATGTGAGTTTATGGATGAAATCTCAGAGCACATTTTAAAAGATCACGGGTTTAAACTGCAGTGCAAAAATTCAATTTTGTATGGAATGTGCAGTGCGTGCCAGGAAAGTAAATAATAAAAATGCATGATTATTTTTCATCCCGCCTCATATAATGAATGGAAAAGAATGGCAGGGTAGGAGGAGTGTCATGAACATGATATCAGCAGGCAGGAAAACCTGGTGTCAGCGTATTAAAGCAGCCATTATTTTAGAGGGAGTCATCCTTCTTATGGCTGCTTTTATTTTATGGGAAAATACGGCAGGAACAGGGGAGAAAACAGTTACTGCCACATCGGACGGGACGATCCGGTGGGTGGATTTTAATGTGTCTTATGAGGCGTTGTGCAAGGCATATGAGTGTGACGTGGACACATATGGAAGTGAAATGCATATCGACTGGATCGACTTACTTTCTTATGTGGCAGCGAAAAATGGCGGGGAGTTTGGCGCGACAGCAGTGTCAGAACTGAATGAGGCGGCAGAGAAAGTGAAAAATAAGGAGCTGACATTTGATGAGGCGGCAGAGAAGCTCAAGTATTTTTCCTATTATAAGGAGGCATATTCGGCGGTGCTTGGCGGTCTGGTCGGCGAGTATGAGATACAGGAGAGTGAGGGTGGTCCCTATGTGAAAAAATATGGACTGAAAGCATTTTCCCCGATCGCAAAGGGATTTCCGTACAGTGATTATGATGATTTTGGCGTGTCGAGAAGCTATGGATATAAAAGACAGCATTTAGGACATGATATGATGGGACAGATCGGTACGCCTGTGATTTGCATTGAAACAGGATATGTGGAGGCTCTGGGCTGGAATCAGTACGGAGGCTGGCGTGTTGGAATCCGCAGTCCGGATAAAAAGCGATATTATTATTATGCGCATCTGCGTCAGGATTATCCATATCAGGCAAAATTAAAAGAGGGAGATCTTGTGACGGCAGGGGATGTGATCGGCTATATGGGGCACACCGGTTACAGTACAAAAGAAAATGTCAACAATATAGATACTGTACATCTTCATTACGGACTCGAGCTGATCTTTGATGAGGAGTGGAGGGAGAGTGGGCATGAGATTTGGGTGGACTGTTATAATCTGACACGGTTTTTATATAAAAACCGTTCCGAAGTGCACAAAGTGAAAGGAACGAAAGAGTGGAAGAGGACTTTTGATATGAAGGAAAATTATTTACAGCGGGCGAAAAAACAGAAAGAAAAATTGGAAAAAAGTGACAAAAAATGATGAATTATGTTGACTTTTTATACAATTGGGTGGAAAATTTAGATTATAGTTTGAAGAAATTAAAATCTAAACATACAGAATGAAAGTTATGCTGCATAAAAATCGGGGGACACATATGAAAAATCATAAAGTAGAGAAAGGCTGTATTTTGGCAGCACTTCTTTTTGTACTGCTATGGATAGGGGGAAGTTTTCCGGTCAATGCAAAAGAAACAGGAAGAGGACGTGTGCTGTTCATCAGTTCCTATTCCTATGCATGGGAGACGATTCCACAGCAGATTGATGGAATCAGAAAATCACTGGGGGATGATGTGACCATAGACTATAAGTTTATGGATACTAAGAATGTCGATACAGCGGAAAATGTACATTTATTTTACAAGAGCCTGAGTTATTATTTAAGCCAGGTACCAGCTTATGACGTGGTCATAGTGGGAGATGATGCGGCGTATAATTTTGTGCTTGTATATCGGAAAATTTTTGGGAATACGCCGATTGTTTTTGAAGGGGTCAATAATGTTTCAAAAGCGCTGGCGATGGATTACAATCCCAATGTAACAGGAATCATAGAAAATCAGACTTATGGAAATACCATAGCACTTGCCAAAAAGATATATCCGGAAGCAGCACATATTGTTGCAATTGTTGACAATACGGTAACCGGGCTTAGTGCAAGAAAGGAATTTTATTCTTACAAAGATGAATTTCCGGATCTGGAGTTTAGTGATATCAATGCATCAGAATTTTCACAGAAAGATCTGATTAAGAGCGTAGAATCTTTCGATGAGAGTACGATTCTTTTATATATTTTATGCAGTAATGATAAGGATGGAAATGTTTATGCATCGGCAGAGTCTGTCCAGATGCTGAGCAGCCGGGCACATATTCCCATGTTTTCCGGTATATCGATAGGTATGGGGAAAGGACTGCTTGGAGGTGAGATCGTTTCCCATGAAGAGATGGGCGAGATCGCCGGGGAGATGGCTCTTAAAATTTTAAATGGTGAACCATGTGAGAATATGGATGTCATAACAGATTCACCGATGACATATTGCTTTGATGAGACGGTTATGAAGCGTTTTGGAATTTCGCGCAGCATGTTACCGGATGATGCAAAGATCATCAATCACGAAGAAACTTTTATGGAGCAGTATGGAAAAGTGATCCGTATCACATCTGTGATCGGTGGGATCATGGTTTTGTTTATCATCTGGCTTGTCCGGGATAATATGCATAAAAGAAAAGTGAACGACACGATCAGTTCACTCAATAAAAAGTTAAATTTTATGGCGCGCTATGATGCGCTGACCGCGCTTTTGAACCGGCGCGTGTTTATGGAAGATTTACAGTACCGGATCAGGGAGAAAGAACCGTTTGGGCTGATCATGTTCGATATGGATAATTTTAAGCGGATCAATGATGTCTATGGACACAACGAAGGAGATGCGGTGCTTAAGGAAATGGCTGCGCGTGCCGGAGCACTGGTGGATGACATATTCGAGGTTTACCGGCTGGCGGGGGATGAATTTGTTGCAATCGTGCAAAGTGGCCAGGCAGAAGTGATAGATTCCTATGCAATGAAGATTTTAGATACATTTAAAATACCATATCAGATTGCCGGTGGGGAGCAGTATCTGGCATCGAGTATTGGAATCGCGATGTATCCGAAAGATGGAAAGAATAGTACAGAAGTGATCGCGGCGGCGGATCATGCAATGTATGAGGTAAAGAAAAACGGAAAGAACAGCCGTGCATTTTATGATGCAGGGATGGAAAAAGAGCCGTGAAAACGATATATGCTATATTTTCCAGATGAGCCTGCCAGCATAAAACAAAAAAGATGATCCGTAACTATAACAGTGCGGATCATCTTTTTGTGATTCATGAGAATAAAATGATTATTTTTTCATATTAGCACGTTTGCGTAAGGTTGGGTCTAAGATACGCTTACGGATACGAAGGCTTTCCGGTGTTACCTCAAGAAGCTCATCGACATCGATGAAGTCAAGCGCCTGCTCTAAGCTTAAAACTTTTGGCGGAACCAGTGTCAGTGCTTCATCAGCAGAAGAAGAACGTGTATTGGTAAGATGTTTTTTCTTACATACGTTTAACTCGATATCCTCAGCTCTTGCACAGGAACCGATGACCATTCCGGCATAAACTTTTTCGCCAGGTCCGATAAATAAAGTACCGCGGTCCTGGGCAGAGAACAGACCATAAGTTACGGATTCGCCAGATTCAAATGCGATCAGGGAACCCATCTTACGATACTGGATATCTCCCTTGTAAGGGCCGTAGTCGTCGAATACGGTGTTCAGAATACCGTTACCCTTGGTATCGGTCATGAACTCACCGCGGTAACCAATCAGTCCTCTTGCGGGGATGGAGAACTCCAGACGGGTGTAAGTGCCGCCGGAAATGGAACCCATGTTACGAAGTTCACCTTTTCTCTGACCAAGCTTCTCAATAACAGCACCGGCAAATTCATTGGGAACATCGATGTAAGCCAGCTCCATAGGTTCTAACTTCTTGCCGTTCTCATCGGTATGATACAGAACCTCTGCCTTACTCACGGCGAATTCGAAACCTTCACGACGCATATTCTCGATCAACACGGACAGATGCAGCTCACCACGGCCGGATACTTTGAAACGGTCAGGAGAATCGGTCTCTTCCACACGCAAGGATACATCGGTATTTAACTCGCGGAACAGTCTGTCACGCAGGTGACGGCTGGTAACGAATTTACCTTCCTGGCCTGCCAGGGGAGAGTCGTTGACCATGAACTGCATGGCGATGGTAGGCTCACTGATCTTCTGGAAAGGAATGGGTACCACATTTTCCGGAGAGCAGATGGTGTCACCGATGTGAAGCTCGCTGATACCAGAGATGGCAACGATGGAACCGATGCCTGCTTCCTTGACTTCTACTTTATTCAGACCGTCGAACTCATACAGCTTGCTGACCTTGGTCTTAATGATCTTGTCGGGGTTGTGGTGGTTACAGATGACCACATCCTGGTTTACACGGATGGTACCGTTGTCTACTTTACCGACACCGATACGTCCTACATATTCATTATAATCAATGGTACTGATCAGTACCTGGGTAGCCGCATCCGGATCTCCTTCGGGAGCGGGGATGTAGTTTAAAATGGTCTCAAACAGAGGTTCCATATCAGTACCCATTTCGTCAGCATCCAGAGAGGCAATACCGGCCTTTGCGGAAGCATATACGAAAGGACAATCCAGCTGAGAATCATCCGCATCCAGCTCTAAGAACAGTTCCAGTACCTCGTCTACGACCTCATCGGGTCTTGCTTCGGGACGGTCGATCTTATTGATACATACGATAACGGGAAGCTTTAATTCCAGTGCTTTACGAAGCACGAATTTGGTCTGGGGCATGGCACCCTCGAAGGCATCCACCACCAGGATAACGCCGTTTACCATTTTCAGGACACGCTCTACCTCGCCGCCGAAGTCCGCATGGCCCGGGGTGTCGATGATGTTGATCTTGGTACCCTTATACATAACGGCAGTGTTCTTGGACAGAATGGTGATACCACGCTCACGCTCGATATCGTTGGAGTCCATGACACGCTCAGCAACTTCCTGATTTTCACGGAATACACCGCTTTGTTTTAACAGCTCATCCACCAGAGTGGTTTTACCGTGGTCTACGTGAGCAATGATTGCAACGTTTCTGACATCTTCTCTTTTTTGTCTCATAAAAATCCTTGCCTTTCTAAAAATGCGTGCAACTGATTCAATCTTTTTTCAAACTGTTTCAGTATAGCACTTATCATTTCCGTACGCAAGAAAAAACCGTGGAAAATCAACGCTTTTGGTGGTTTTCTATATGAAAAAGTATGGAAAAGAAATCCCTTTTGTGCGTAATTTGCCCTTTTGTGCGATGAGTTTTAGTACTCAAACGATGGATTTTAGAGTATAAATAGTAGTGCAATACATAAAGATTGTTGTAGAAGAGTCAGAAGATGTAGAAGGGAGAACAAAAATGACAGATAAGGTTATTGAAAACAATCAGGTAACGGTGATGGGGGAAGTGGTAAGCAATTTTTCCTACAGCCATGAGATCTATGGGGAAGGATTCTACATGGTGGACATCAAATGTACGAGACTGAGCGACAGTTTTGACATTATACCGGTGATGGTCTCAGAAAGATTACTGGACGTGACAGCCAGCTATGTCGGAATGCTTTTGTGTGTGAACGGACAGTTTCGTTCCTACAATCGTCATGAGGAGCGCAAGAACAGACTGGTGTTGTCTGTGTTTGCCAGAGAAGTGAAATTTATTGAAGAAATGGAAGAAAGTTCGAAGACGAACCAGATTTATCTGGATGGATATATATGTAAGGAACCGGTGTATCGTAAGACACCGTTGGGAAGAGAAATAGCGGATCTGCTGCTGGCAGTAAACCGTCCGTACGGAAAATCCGATTATATTCCCTGTATCTGTTGGGGACGTAACGCCCGTTATGCGGAGCATTTCAAGGTAGGAGAGCGCTGTGCGATCTGGGGACGGATCCAGAGCCGTGAATATATGAAAAAACTGGATGAAGAGCATGTGGAGAAAAGAGTAGCTTTCGAGGTATCCGTCAGCAAACTGGAACTTCTGGAGGAGGCACAGGTGCAGGAATCCATCGTCTAACGACAAAAGATTGCAAAAAGTGACAATATATGGTATAAAAGAATGCATAGATATTAGTAACTGTGTACAGCTAGGGAGCGTCAGATACGCAGATAGACCATGAGGTGTGGAATGGCAGAAGGATGCATCTATATTTATACCGGCGATGGCAGAGGCAAATCACCGGCAGCGATTGGAAGAGCGGTACAGGCAGCGGTAGAAGGCAAGAGGGTCGTTATTATTCAGTTCCTGAAGGGAAAGGGACTGGGGGATTCCGATTTTTTACGCAGAATGGAGCCGGAGATCAAGCTGTTCCGTTTCGAGAAATCGGACGGTAATTTCGTGGAATTACCGGAGGAAAAGAAGCAGGAGGAGATCCAGAACATCCGTAACGGGATCGGCTTTGCCAAGAAAGTACTGACGACTGGAGAATGCGATCTGCTGATCCTGGACGAAGTGCTGGGACTGGTGGAGAAGGATATTATTACGGAAGATGACCTGAAGGCATTACTGGAATGCAGGGGAGATACGGATGTGATTCTGACGGGAATCACCCTGAACGATGAGATCTGTGTTCTGGCGGATGAAGTGTCCAAGATTGAAACGGTAAAATTCAAGGTCTGGGATTGACAGTCACATGGGTTGATGCTATCATAAAACTATATTTAAAAAGATAGAGGTTGCGTTTTTCAAGAGTATTTTTTCGGAGGTAACAGGTACCGATGAGGGAAGAAGAAAGGGGAACACGCCGAAAGATAAGGTATCCTGTATATGTTATCTTGGGCATACGTTTAAGAAGCGTATGACTGTCATCTCGTGAGCAGATGGGGCGCTATCAAATAAGCTTGGATAATCAGCGCCGGCGCCATTGTGCGCTGGCGTTTTGCAAATGGAGGAAGCATATGGCTATTTTTAAAGGAGCAGGCGTGGCAATCGTCACACCCATGAACGAGGACGGATCCGTCAATTATGAGAAATTCGGTGAACTGATCGAATTCCAGATCGCAAACGGCACAGATGCTATTATCGTATGCGGTACCACAGGTGAGTCATCTACCCTGACCCATGAGGAGCATCTGGATACTATCAAATACTGTGTGGACAAAGTTGCAAAGAGAATCCCCGTAGTAGCAGGTACCGGTTCCAATTGTACCGAGACTGCAGTATACCTGTCTCAGGAAGCGGAGAAATACGGCGTGGACGGCATTCTGCTGGTAAGTCCCTACTATAATAAAGCAACCCAGAAGGGACTGTATCGTCATTTCAAGACCGTTGCGGATTCTGTGAAGGTTCCCGCTATTCTGTATAACGTACCCAGCCGTACCGGCTGCAATATTCTGCCGGAGACCGTAGTGAAGCTGTGTAAGGACGTGGAGAACATCGTAGGTGTCAAGGAAGCCAGCGGCAACATCAGCCAGATCGCTCACCTGGCAGCCATCGGACAGGGCGTTGTGGATATTTATTCCGGTAATGACGACCAGATCGTACCCATTCTGGCCCTGGGCGGAGTCGGAGTTATCTCCGTACTTTCCAATGTAGCACCTACACAGACCCACGAGATCTGCCAGAAGTTCTTTGACGGAGATGTGGCAGGCAGCCGTCAGATGCAGTTAGATGCCATGGATCTGTGTAACGCGCTGTTCTGTGAAGTGAACCCGATCCCTGTGAAGACCGCACTGAACATGATGGGAATGGGAGCCGGTGCGTTCCGTATGCCTCTGTGTGAAATGGAAGAGGCCAATGCCAAGAGGCTTGAAAAAGCCCTGAAGGATTATGGTATCCTGTAGGCTGGAAAATAGAGAGCAAGAGTGGAAGAATCCCGCCTGTGAAATTTTTGTCATGGGCGGGATCTTTTTTCAAAAAGTAACGATTCATAGTGCGCTTTTGCAAATGAATATGAGGGCTGCTGGATCGTTATTACAAAAATCATGATAGATAGGAGAAAAGAAAAATGGTAAAAATAATCATGCATGGATGTAACGGTAAAATGGGACAGGTGATCAGCGGACTGATCGCAGCGGACCCCGATATGGAACTGGTGGCGGGAATCGATGCCAGAGACGATGGACACAATCCCTACCCTGTATTCACAGATATTTACAAATGTGATGTGGCTGCAGATGCAATCATTGATTTCTCCGCAGCCGTGGCAGTAGACAAGCTGTTGGATTACTGCGTGGAGAAAAAGCTTCCCTGCGTGCTGTGCACCACTGGTCTGTCCGAGGCACAGCTGGCGAAAGTAGACGAAGCAGCGAAAAAGGTGGCCATCTTAAAATCCGCCAATATGTCTTTAGGTATCAACCTGATGTTAAAGCTTTTGAAAGAAGCTGCCGGAGTGCTGGCCAACGCAGGCTTCGATATGGAGATTGTGGAGAAGCACCACAATCTGAAGGTAGACGCTCCCAGCGGCACCGCACTGGCACTGGCAGATTCCATCAACGAGGAATTTAACGGTGAGTATGAATATGTCTATGACCGCAGCAACCGCAGAGAGCAGAGACCGAAGAAAGAAATTGGCATCAGCTCTGTCAGAGGCGGCACCATCGTCGGTGACCATGATGTGATCTTCGCCGGGGCAGACGAAGTTGTAACCTTCTCCCACACCGCCTACTCCAAAGCTGTCTTCGGTAAAGGCGCCGTACAGGCAGCCAAGTTCCTGGCAGGCAAGCCCGCCGGCATGTACAACATGTCTGATGTTATCAATGCAGCGATGTAATTACCTGGTAAAGTCATGAACTGACGAAGTGGATGGATGCCATGGCGATGATGTTTGTCGCAGAGTGTTGACATTTTCTTGAAAAGTGTTGAAGAACAGGGTGGAGCAAACACGATGTTTGCGACAGCCGATCCGC
>OHGH01001267.1_pt1 | contig 9274 bp, 11 predicted proteins | sample 1567801 | NCBI WGS metagenome assembly OHGH01 (sample SAMEA3879519, study PRJEB24766) | human gut metagenome | biome: human-associated habitat; feature: feces | place: USA | collected 1985/1987
AAACCTTCATCCGCAGAGAGTTATTTTGGCTTACGATGAAGGACTTGAAGAAGAGCATCTTATTGAGGAGTGCAAAAAGTTGATTGTGGATAATTCGATTTTAAAAATAAAAGTGGGATATGTGTGGACCGAAGCAGAGGTTGTGCCGGAATATTCAAAGATGAACATTGCCGACCTGGGAGTAGAAGCGTATAAAGAAGGATTAACCAAATATGTGAAGTGGATAAACTAAGAAAGAGGTGTACGGGTGGCAAAGCGAGAAATAGACCCAAGGCTCCAGGCGCTGTATGACAAAGGCGCAAGCGTTTATAGCTATTCTAAATTGAGCACAATTCATGATTGCCCTTACGGTTCGTATCTTACATATATTCAGAAAAGTCCGCAGGTACAAAACGTTTATAGTTATCTTGGCGGAATAACGCATGATGTGCTTGAAGATATTATCGAGGGGAAAGCGGAGTTGTCCGACATTAAGCCCACCTTGGAGAAAGGGTTGGACGAACTCGATATGCTTGGAATTAACTTTCCTAAGACCAGAGATGGTGGAACGGGGATTCGTGATCGATGGGTGGCGAATATGATTACATGTCTCGGCCGCGACTACACTAGTCCAAAGGGAAAGTTTGAGGTCGAAAAATTGCTGATTTTAAAAATCAACGAGATGCGATACTTGCAGGGCTATGCTGACCTGATTCGAGTTTTGGATGACGGTTCTGTTCAAGTGCTTGACCTAAAGACATCGAGCCAATTCCAGGAAAAAGATTTGCTTCATTATGGGAGACAGCTTGTGGCATATGCAATGGCGTTGGAACAAGCAGGGATTAAGGTCCGAGGGGCGGCTTGGATAATGCTTAAATATGTCAAAGTATCGTACATGGCAAAACGTCGAAAGACAGATAAAGAGATGCAACTGATTTCAAAAGTGTGTGACCGATGCAAATTGGCAATGACAATTAAGGCGGTTGCTAGAGCTAAAATGTACGATGCTGGCTATTCGGAAGACCAGATAGACGACGTTATCGAGCGGTTTTTGATTACGAACGATATTAAAGACCTGCCTGATGAGATATCAAGCCAGTTTGATGTTAAAACTTATGTTCGCCCATATGACATCACCGATGAAAAGCGGCAAGAGTGTCTGGATTTTATCAATGAAACAGCAGACCAGTTTGAAGAAATGCAGCAGACAAGGAATTGGCCACACAAGCCTGTTACTGATAAATACGGGCAGGCCGATTTCTTTTGCACAAATCTATGTGGTCATAGAAAGAATTGCCCCTATCTAAAAGAGGTCATGGATTTGACAGGTGGATTTAACAAGTCGAAAAAATGCGGTTTAGATGAGTTGTTTTAAGGAATTGGAGAATAAAAATCTGAGATAAGCTAAGGAGTATGCAATGTGGCTGAATTCTGGATGACGAATTACAACTAAAACAACGATTGATGCAATGTGAAGGAGCATATATGGAAAACTACCACAAACATTCTTATGGCTCTAATGTGTTTACTCCTGATAGTGTTGTTTCAGCAGAAAGTTACGCAAAACGAGCCGTTGAATTAGGACAGAAGACAATTTGTAGTGTCGAACATGGGTGGCAAGGAAAATATCATGAGTATTATGAAATGGCACAAAAATATGGTCTGAAGTTTATTTTTGGAACTGAAGCATATTGGGTTAAAGACAGACATTCTACGGACAAAACCAATGGGCATATCATAATTTTAGCCAAAAACGAAGAAGGACGGCAAGAAATCAATGATATGCTATCGACTGCAAATGAAGATGGTTATTACTATAAGCCTCGTGTTGATCCGGAGTTAATTTTCAAATTGACTCCTCAAAATGTTTTTATTACTTCTGCATGTGTTGCATTTTGGAAATACGACGATATTGAATGTTTTGTCAAACAATTACACGAATTTTTTGGCGAAAACTTCATGTTGGAAATTCAAAATCATAATACGAAAAAACAAATCGAACTAAATAAAAGAATTAAAAAGCTGGCCACTCAGTACAAAATCAAATTAATTGCAGGTCTTGATAGTCACTATATTTATCCTGAACAAACCCAAGATAGAGATGAATATCTGAAATCAAAAGCAATTCACTACGAAGATGAGGATGGATGGTATATGGACTATCCAGACGAAAAAACAGCTTTTGATAGATTTATGAATCAAGGGATTTGGAATGAAGAAGAAATTTTTCAAGCAATGAACAACTCAAATATTTTGCTAACGTTTGAAGATTATGATAGCGAGGTTTTTAAAAAGAATCGTAAACTTCCCACGTTATATCCAGACAAAACACAAAAAGAAAAAAATGCGATTTATGGACATTTGATTACAAAACTTTTTAGAGAATACACTAAAGGGATGCCTCCTGAAGAATATGATAAATATTATAAAGGTGTCAAAATAGAGGTTGATACTTATAAAGAAACAGGAATGGTTGATTATCCATTATTGGATTACTCAATCGTGAAACGTGGGCTTGAAAAAGGAGGAATTATTACAGCAACAGGACGTGGATCTGCGGTGGGTTATTTTACGAATACTCTTTGTGGATTCAGTAAAGTGGATCGCTTCAAAGCTCCTATTAAATTATATCCAGAGCGTTTTATTTCTAAGGCACGTATTCTTGAGACAAATTCATTACCCGATATTGATATGAATGTCGCAGCTCAAGAACCCTTTGAAGAAGCCCAAACCGAAATTCTAGGTAGAGACCATGCGTATCCTATGATTGCTTTTGGAACACTAAAAAAGAAAGCAGCGTTTAAAATGTACGCCCGTGCTCAAAACATGGATTTTAATCTTGCTAATAAAATAAGTAATCAGCTTTCTCAGTACGACGAAGCTATCAAAAATGCATCAGACGAAGAACGAGAAGATATAGATATCTATGATTTTGTTAGTCCTGAATATAAGGAATATATAGAAAAAAGCAAACCGTACTGGGGTATTATCGATTCAAAATCTAAAGCTCCGTGTGCGTATCTCCTTTATCAGGGAAGTATTCGCCGGCAGATTGGACTGATAAAGTGTAAGAGTGAAACCACCAAACGGGAGTATATAACTACGGTTGTTGATGGAACAGTAGGAGAAAATTATAAGTTTTTGAAAAATGACTGGTTGGTTGTTGAAACTGTTCTTCTTACTGATCTTGTATTTAAACGTATCGGAATGACTCCTATGACAGTCAGTCAGCTTACAGAAGCTGTAAAAAATGATGAAAAAGTTTGGTGGCTCTACGCAAACGGTTACACCATCGGTGTCAACCAGTGCGAAAAACCAAACGCAATGAATCGACTAAAAAAATATAAGCCTCAGAACATTTCAGAACTGGCCGCTTTTATTGCAGGAATTCGTCCTGGTTTCAAGTCTATGTACTCTAAATTTGAAAGTCGCGAACCTTTTTCTTACGGAATCCCTGTCTTTGACAATTTGATTCAAACTCCAGAAGTCCCGTATAGCTTTATAGAATACCAGGAACAATTAATGTCTGTTCTGAACTTTGCAGGATTTCCGATGGATGAGTGTTATGGAATAATTAAGGCCATTGCGAAAAAACATCCCGAAAAAGTTAAACCTTTAAAATCACGTTTTATTGAAGGATTTAAGGAAAAAATCAAAGGGCAATGTTCTCTGGAACAAACAGAAGACGAAACAGCTAATCAAATTTGGAAAATCATAGAAGATAACTGTGGTTATGGCTTTAATTCTGCTCATGCATTAAGCATGGCTTATGATTCTCTTTACAATGCATGGCAAAAAGCGAATTATCCCTATGAATTTTACGAAACGCTGCTTCAACATTTTTCCAAGAAAGGGAAAAAAGACAAGGTCTCTGCTTTAAAACAAGAAATGAAAGAAGCGTTTGGGATAGACGAAGGGCCTATGAAATGGGGATTAGACAATCGAGATTTTAAAGCGGACCCAAAACATCACTGCATCAATCCGGCATTGGTTTCCATTAAGGGGATCAGTAAAACGTGTGCGTCTGAATTGTACAAGTTATCAAAATCAGGAAAGTTTGAGTCGTTCCTAGCTGTTGTATGCGCTATTAAAGAAAAAACAAAAATAAACACCGCGCAACTTGAAACACTTATTAAGTTGGACTTCTTTTCTGAATTCGGAAACCCCAATCAGCTTTTAAAGCAAGTTGAAATTTTCAATGAGTACTATGGGGCAAAGCAGCTGTCAAAGGCTACGATGGATGAAATCATTCCTCATGACGATATGATTTTGTTGTGCGAAAAAGAAACAGAGAAGAAGTATGTTGATGTGGACTGGAAAGGCATTGTGAAATATCTCTGCAAGGCCACTGCCAACATCAAAACCTCTATTGCTGATAGAATCTCTTATGAAGCTGGTTGTTTGGGGTATATCCAGATTACCGCACCAAATTTTGAACCTAACTATGTTTATGTCCTCGATATAAACACCAAGTTCGCCAACAAGACTATTCAGGTTTATGTAATCAAAACAGGGGAGATTCGCAAGCTCAAGGTTAAGGCTCGAACGTTTAATGACAATCCGATTGCGATTGGCGATTTTATTCGTATCGATCTGGAAGCCAATGAAGGGCGCTGGTCAAAGTCTTCCGATGGTAAGTGGATTCAATCGAAAACAGAGTTTGAAACGGTATTGAAAAAGTATGGACACATTAGAAGGTGAGGTGAGGTGAGTGACCCAGAGCGAAATAACACAGATTTTGAAATCCTTGGTTATCGTAGTAGATAACCGAGAAAAGGAGACCCCATTGTTGCATCAACGTCTTTCAAATTTTCCATGTGCATACGTTAGGCGAAAGCTGGACTTTGGAGACTATACGGCAGACGTGACTTTACTAGATGGTGAGACCTTTTCACTGGAAAAGAAAGTGACGTTTGAACGAAAGAATTCAATCGATGAGATTTGTGGGAACTTTACAACAAACAGGCCGCGATTCGTCAGAGAATTTGAAAGAGCAAAGGAAGCGGGAGCTAAGACGTATATCCTGATTGAAAATGCATCGTGGGAGAAAATCAATCGTGGGGCTTATCGGAGCAAAATGGCACCAGCCGCCCTGATTGGAAGTCTAACCACTTGGCTTGCTCGTTATAACTGCCAAATTATATTTTGTGATGCAGAAACTACCCCATGGTTGATCCATGCCTGTTTGCTTCATGAAATGCGAGAAGCGTTAGCTGTATATACTCCTCCTGCCGTTCAAAAAGGAGTGGTTGGATCAGATGAATTATATTGAGGAGGAGTGCCGTGATAGAGATTCCAAAAAGAGAACGCATTGAAGTTCAACTCCATGATGGGACTGATCAGCATAATCTTCTTTATTTGATAACATCGCTGGCCAGCATTAAGGGGGATTCCATCTCAAAGAACTTCCGACTGTATAGAGTGGATCCTTTGGGAACGCTCGAATTGATTGAGAAGAAAGATGGTGAACCAAGTTTTGAATTCTTGAGGGGGACCGAATATGACCTTGAACATCCAATTAATGAATAATTCCGAGTTTGATTATTGGAAAAGACAATATCTAAACGCCCTGGAAGAATTAGAGGTGGCTACAAACCACTTCGATTTTTGTGAGCAACCATACGTTGGTGTGGCAATTCTTGAACTATCCCGTATTGAACGTAAAGTTTCACAATGTTTGGAGATGATTAGGGCTTGTCAAAATACTTAAAAAACTACCTGGTGGTGAACTTGCCTATCAACTCTCCCTGTTGGCAATTCAAGGGATTAAATCGATTTGAAATCGTAGCGGAATTGACCGACTATTTTTTAGTATGGTGCAGAGGGAGTTGTTTGGCGATTAGCAAAAAGCGTAATCCCGAATATAAAATTGAACATACGGTAATTGAAAATGCCGAACAGGGGAGGGAGGTGTATTAATTAGTGTCAGGAATGAACCAGCGTGCCATTGGTCGAAAGGAGCGATTTCAAGCTGAGGTAGAGCGCCAAATTGCACGCTATGAACAAGAGTGCGGTAAAGTTGTTACATATAAATTGAGTCATGAACAGTTGTCACAAGTATTAAGCGGAACAAAAGATATTGATGATTTTAAATTAGAGGAGATGAAAAATCGTGGTTGATGCGAATGGTACTGAAATTCATGTTGGCGATATCGTGATTTATGCGAGAGCGCCAAAGAGCAAGGGAATTGAATGGAGTCGGCATGAAGTATTGGGTTTTACAACGGCAATGGTCAAAATCCCTACAAGAGGCGAAGTTCGATATTATGGAGATGAAACGTATCGGTTGATTTGTCCTAATAACTGTGTTGTTGTTGAGAAGGGAGAGAATCGCAAGTGAGCATGAATGTTAAGTTGATTACATATACGCCTGATCCTGAGAAAGTCGTGGCAGCGGCAGCTAAACTTTGCTACTCAACAAGCGATATTGACTCCCTGATGAGTGGTCTTACACCTGACAAGGTGAATGTATTTTTGGGGAAGCTGACCTCACTGGGGCATTTTAGTCCGCTGGAGCACGTTAGTTTTACTTTTGGCATCGAGGGTGTAAGCCGTTCTCTCTTAGCTCAAATCACTCGCCATCGTGTTGGGGCAAGCTTCTCTGTTCAATCCCAACGTTATTGTGACATGAGTAAATCTGACATGGTAACGCCTTACCGAATCGAATCTGATGGTGAGGCCATGGAGGTATTCCGGCAAGCAATGCAGTCTGCTGATGCTGCATATAGACATCTCCATAAGATTCTGGAAGATAAATACACAGAAGAGCTGCTGGTTGATGAACCTTGTTTGACGGAAATGAAAGCCAGAGCAAAGGCCGCAAAGATGGCTAATGAGGATGCGAGATCCGTGCTCCCCAATGCTTGTCCCACCAAAATGATTGTCACGATGAACGCACGGGAACTCTATCATTTCTTCCAGCTGAGATGCTGCCAGCGCGCACAAGACGAGATCCGTAATCTGGCTAATAAAATGCTGAAACTCGTCTACCCGATCGCTCCACATATTTTTGCAGATGCTGGGCCTGCATGTTGTGCAGGGGCGTGCCCAGAAGGGGGCATGAGCTGCGGCAATGCTCTTGAAATGAAACATTGGTACTTGGCTTTGAAAAATGAATGGAGGGTCGCTCAAAATGAAAACATCCAACCTGATTGATGGAAAAGCGGCAGCACAGGTCATTCGAGAAAAACTGGTGGGGCATGATGCGGCCTTGGCCGTTGTTGTCGTCGGTGAAAATGCCGCCTCTAAAGTTTACGTTAGAAATAAAAAAAGGGCATGTGAGGAAGTCGGAATCCGCTTCTATGAAAAGAAATTGCCTGAAATCGCTTCAACTGATGATGTTATTCAGGTGATACATGATATTCAAGATTGGGCTGACGGGATTATTGTGCAGTTGCCATTGCCCCCACAGGTGGATAAAAAGCGCGTAATCGAGGCCATTCCATCAGAAAAAGATGTGGATTGTTTTACGCCTTATAATCTTGGACGGTTAATGAGAGGGGACGGTACGGTACTTCCTTGTACGCCGGCGGGGATTATGAATCTGCTTGGCGATGTGTCGGGAAAACATTGTGTCGTAGTTGGCCGAAGCGACATTGTAGGGAAACCGTTAGCGATGATGCTCTTACAGGCTGATGCAACAGTAACGGTATGCCATTCTAAAACAAAAAACCTATCATCTTTTACAAAACAAGCTGATGTACTGATTTCAGCCGTAGGCAAGCCTTTCTTCATTACTGCCGACATGGTTAAGCCAGGAGCAACTGTGATCGACGTGGGAATGAATCGAAACCCAATTACAGGAAAGTTGTGTGGAGATGTGAATTTTGAGGCCGTATCACAAGTTGCAGAGAGCATCACTCCTGTGCCCGGCGGTGTCGGTCCTATGACGGTTGCTATGCTTCTAAAGAATACAGTTACAGTAGCAGAGGGGAGAGAGCATGAATAATATCGAGCAGATAAATAATATCGAGCAGAATGTCCACCCGTCTCATTATGGGGGCGAGAACAATCCATATGAAGTCATTAAGGTTTTGGAAGCTTGGGGGATGGACCATGATGCTTATTTGTGGAACGTGATTAAATATATTGCTCGTGCAGGGCATAAAGCGGGGAATCCTCCACTCCAAGATTTAAAGAAGGCAGCCTATTATTTAAATCGACGCATTGAAAGTCTGGAGGGAGGCTCTGGTTCCATCAATCAGGCAGACGATGGCCAGGATGAAAGGAAGGCAAAAATCAGCGGTTAAGAAAGGAAGGTTTGCTATGGACTATGTGATAAAGCGGAATGGCGCAAAGGTCCCGTTTAATAAAAACAAAATCGTCAATGCGATTGAAAAAGCGATGACAAACGTGGTAGAAGGAATCAATTCTAAACTATCACATGAAATTGCAGATGAGGTATCGGAAATTCCAGATTTGTTATCAGTCGAACAGATTCAGGATATTGTGATTAGCAAACTAAAAGAACGAAACGCTGTTGATGTTGCGGATGTGTATGAGCGTTGGCGGTTATTGAGACAAGAAATCCGGCAGAAGGAAACTGCTTATAATGAAATTTTGATGCTGGTTGATGGACAAAATCAGGAAATCAACGATGAAAATAGTAACAAAAATCCCACTATCAACAGCACTCAGAGAGATTATATCGCTGGCGAGGTTTCAAAAGATTTGGCCAATCGATTGCTTTTGCCGGACGACCTTGTAAAGGCAGACAAAGAAGGTTTAATTCATTTTCATGATAAAGACTACTTTCTCCAACATATGTTTAACTGTGATTTGGTTAATCTGGAAGATATGTTGCAGAACGGTACGGTCATCTCTGGCACTTTAATTGAAAAACCGCACAGTTTTTCCACTGCTTGTAACATTGCTACTCAAATTATTGCTCAGGTAGCCTCTAACCAATATGGCGGGCAGAGCATCAGCCTAGCCCATCTGGCTCCTTTCGTCGATGTTTCGCGCAAAAAGATTACAGCGGAAGTCGAGGCAGAGATGGAGGGGCTGGAGGTAAGCGCTGAGCATAAGCGGGAGATTGTAGAACGTCGTCTGCATAACGAAATCAGTCGTGGTGTCCAGACTATTCAGTATCAAGTTGTTACCCTGATGACCACCAACGGCCAGGCTCCGTTCATCACCGTATTTATGTACCTGAATGAAGTCCCTAAAGGTCAGACAAGAGACGACCTTGCGGCTATCATTGAGGAAGTCATAAACCAGCGTACTCAAGGGGTTAAAAATGAAAAAGGTGTCTGGATCACGCCGGCTTTCCCCAAGCTGATCTATGTGCTGGAGG
>OHGH01001275.1_pt1 | contig 9207 bp, 7 predicted proteins | sample 1567801 | NCBI WGS metagenome assembly OHGH01 (sample SAMEA3879519, study PRJEB24766) | human gut metagenome | biome: human-associated habitat; feature: feces | place: USA | collected 1985/1987
ATTTAAGGTTAACAAAGGTTGGAGCAAGGCGTTGCTCCTTTTTTTATGTCCATACCTCATCTCGTCAGCTAATTTTATCCTTTGATCACCGCCATAGGCGCCAATTCCACCAAAGGTTTCACTAAATCCCGCTCATTAGCAATTACCTGCGCAATATCTTTGTAAGCTCCCGGTACTTCATCCAATCCATCCGGCATGCGCATCGGACCTGATAATGATATGCTTAAATTCGCAAAAGAGCAAAAGAAAAAGGGAACTACGAAATCTATTTGCGTAACTAAAATTATTTTCTACTTTTGTGAAAATAAATATAGAAAAGCCATTTCTGAACCGAAACTCACTCATGTGACTGAGAAAAACTCATATGACTGAAACGAACGACTATAAAACAGCCCATGAAGAATATAATAATTATCGGTGCCAATGGATTCACCGGACGCCAAATACTGAATGACCTGTCGAGCAAGGCACAATATAAGGTAACAGGATGTTCCCTGCATCCGGATATCCTTCCGAAGAATGGAGGCAACTATCATTTCATCACCACAGATATACGGGATGAAGCAGTCGTAAAGCAACTTTTTAAAGACGTACAACCCGATGTAGTCATCAACTGTTCCGCCTTATCCGTCCCCGATTATTGCGAAACGCATCACGAAGAAGCCTGGCTAACAAATGTTACGGCAGTAGAACAATTGGCACATCTTTGCGAAAGTTACAAAAGCCGGTTCATTCATTTATCTACAGACTTCGTCTTTGACGGAAAGATAGACGAGAAGTCCGGACAGCTTTATACAGAAAAAAGTCTCCCTGCTCCCGTCAACTATTACGGTTTCACCAAATGGAAAGGAGAAGAGAAAGTGACTGAAATCTGTAGTAACTATGCTATTGCCCGCGTAGAGATTGTCTACGGAAAAGCATTGCCGGGACAACATGGAAACATCGTGCAACTGGTGATGAATCGTTTGAATGCAGGACAAGAAATCCGTGTCGTATCAGATCAATGGCGCACGCCCACCTATGTAGGTGACGTATCAGCCGGAGTACAACACCTGGTAGAAAATGCCGCAAACGGAATTTTTCATATCTGTGGCGAGGAATGCCTGACCATCGCAGAAATTGCTTTTCAGGTAGCAGACTACATGAAGCTGGACCGTTCGCTCGTTCACCCTGCCACAACAGAAGAAATGCAAGAAGCTACTCCCCGTCCCCGTTTCAGTGGGATGAGTATAGCAAAAGCCCGGACTATACTTGGTTACCAGCCACGAAAGCTGAAAGACATCCTCATGGAGTGGAAACATTAACCGACAAATCCTATTAATCAGATTGTTTGCACAAATAAAAGTATGTGCTCTACACAACATAGAAATTTGACTCAGGCATCGAACTGGCAACTAAATAAAAATGATATAAACACATAATATATAAAGGTTAAGGTCTACATAACCAAGTTTTTACTACATTCTATTCCTAGTTTCAGCTACCTTTCCCATTCTAATTATTGCATATTTATTTTGAAAATATGCAATAAGTTCTTATCTTTGCACCCGAATTAAAGAACCAGAAGATGAATCAAACATTACAATTACATAACGCCCTTATATTTCATGCGGAAATTCCCAATTTCTGCACGTCATGTTGCGTGCATGTACATTGGTTCAGCGGATTCATCTAAATTCCCCTTACTCATTCTTACCCCTAACTGCCTGTTGACTTATTTCGTTACTCACAGACAGTATTTCCATCTGATTGTCAATAAGATGTATGTCTTTTTGGGGATTATCTATGCTATTTATGAATTGTTTAACCTAACCAACTAAAATATATTACAATATGTTCTCTATTATATCTACCATGTTTTTGGGAATCGGTATCGGATACGGATTACGTAACTGGAGTATCTTACAAAAGACTGAAAAGACAATTTCTCTTACAATATTCCTGTTACTCTTTATCCTTGGAGTATCCATTGGCTCTAATAGCCTGATTGTGAATAATCTCGGTAAGTTTGGATGGCAGGCGATCATTCTTGCCGTATCCGGCGTATTAGGGAGCTTGTTGGCTGCCCGGCTTGTGTTACAACTATTTTTCAAGAAAGGAGGTAAACAATGAAAGGAAGTCTCATCGTTATCGTATTTTTCTGTGTAGGCTGTATCATGGGAGTTTTTAATAAATTCCAGTTCGACACACATACTGTTTCCATGTATATACTATATGCGTTGATGCTGCAAGTAGGAATCAGCATCGGTTCCAATAAGAACCTGAAAGCGATCATCTCACATTTGCACCCGAAAATGCTGCTGATTCCATTGGGTACCATTACCGGCACATTGTTGTTTTCTGCCTTGGCAAGCATTTTGCTAAGTCAATGGAGTGTATTCGACTGTATGGCAGTAGGAAGCGGATTCGCCTATTATTCGCTGTCTTCCATCCTGATCACTCAGTTCAAGGAACCGACCATCGGAATACAGTTGGCTACAGAGCTGGGTACCATTGCCCTGCTGACTAATATCTTTCGCGAAATGATGGCACTTTTGGGTACACCGCTTATCAAGAAGTATTTCGGGAAACTTGCTCCCATTTCAGCGGCAGGAGTCAACTCAATGGATGTATTATTACCTTCCATCAGCAGATATTCGGGAAAAGAAATGATTCCTATCGCTATTTTGCATGGTATTCTGATCGATATCAGCGTGCCTGTATTCGTTTCTTTCTTCTGTAACTTATAACTCTGTACCCCATCATACCATAATGTCCGAAAAGCATATCTGACCTATCATTCTGTCAGTAGCTTTTCGGACATTATTTTTTTATTAAAATGAGTTTTTTAATGCCCCGCCGTCGCCAATACAAAGCGAATATCAGCGTAAGAAACTTCATCTCCCAATGCAGCTTTAATAGCCACCACTCCCATAAACTCATGGGTTTCCAGATAAGTCCGGACCTTCTTAATCTTGTCCGCTGTCACTACCTGTTCCAATTTTATTTTATCTTCGCGGAGATAATGTTCCAGATGAGCAGCAATCGTTCCTGTCACCAAATCACGGGTTTTGGCTATCTCCTCTATAGTCATCCCTTGGCAGAACATTTCATAACTCACCAGCTTTGAATCTTTCTTCTTCTCTTTCTGCTTCTTCTTATCCTCATGATGCTGCGCGTCCAGCTTTTGTTCACGTACATCCTCTCCGCCCGAAACAGAAGTAAAGATCTCCGGTCGTTCCAGTTTGTTCTCCTTCATATATTTGCGCACAATGCCCAAAATTTCAAGTCCGTACTTCTCCACTCCTTTCGCACCGAAATAAGGTATCGCTTCCAAAGCTACTGGTGTATCCGGCAACAGATTCACAATACCCATCAATGCCTTTTGCTGCATGATCACATAAGCCGGCATATTCACTTCGCGCGTCTTTGCCGTTCTCCATTCCGACAGAGCACGATAAAGTTCCGGATGCAGAATATCCGTCGGAACTTCTATTTTCACCTTTCCTGAATTGCTGCGAGTGCGTTCTTTCCGTTCTTTTTTCTCCTTCGGAGCCTTGGTGGAAGAACCGGAAGAAGCAGTTTCGCCTTCGAGACTCAACATCACTTTCGCTTTCCGTTTCAGATAATCCGTTACCGTAAATTTCTCCGTCCGCATCGCATCCAACAAAGACTCTTTAATCCATAAAGCATCATCCAATGCCTGCAAACGTTCATTCAGTTGTTTCCGCAACTCTTTATTATCAAGAGGCATACTGGTCTTGTCAAACAGCACCCGAACAGGAAGCAATGCTTCACAGAAATAAGCAGCACCGGAATGAATCCTTTGCTGTAGCTCCTCATTTCCGGCATAATTTTCATTCTCGTTAATCAGACGCGTATATTGATTACGAAAGCGATTGGAAACTTCCACCACCTTCTCTTTGAGATGCGGAGCCAGTTCTTTATACTCGGCAAGCAACTTCGGATAAAGTTTATAAAGCTCTTCATCCATCATCCGGAGCAACCGCTTATAAGCCTGCTCAAGCGAATAGAAATTAAATAAATCATTCAACAGATCATAGAAATAAGCCTTTTGCATGTCGTTCAACTGCTTGCTCCCCGGTTTATTCTGTTCCACATCTCTTGTGAAATTATCTACAATGCTATCGCTGATTATCGCCTCCCTACGCAAAGGAGTCTCCAACACCATTCCTTCCAGAGTCTTGCAACGGCTCAATGCTACATACGTCTGCCCATGAGCAAAAGAGTTACGAGCATCGATAATCGCCCGCTCAAACGTCAGACCCTGACTCTTATGAATCGTGATAGCCCACGCCAGACGGATGGGATATTGCCGGAACACACCTTCTATTTCTTCCGTGATCTCCTTCGTTTCTTCGTTCAGCACATACTTATAATTCCCCCATTCTTCGGGCAACAACTGAAAGACATCACTACTGTCTTTTCCACGTACGGACATTCCTTTTTCGTCAACACTCATCACTTCGCCTATCATGCCGTTATAGTAACGTTTTTCTGATGAAACGTCATTCTTAAGGAACATGATCTGTGCTCCTTCTTTGACTGTAAGCACTTCATCCGCAGGGTACGAGTACTCAGGAAAATTTCCCTCTATCTCCGCCCGAAAACTATAAGCCCGTCCAGACAGTGATGCCAGTTCACGGTCGTTCACCTGCTGGGCCTGATAGTTATGCGTTGTCAGTCGGATATACCCTTCTTCTTTCCGTGGACGAAAACCGGGCTGATAACGACGATTCAATTCGTTCAACACTTCATCATCTGCTTTATTTTCGCGTATCTTGTTCAGAAGAGAAAGAAAGAAAGTATCACTCTGACGGTAGACTTTCTTTAGTTCAATGGTCATATACACCGTTTCCTTCAGTGCACGGCTGGCAAAAAAATATGGAGTCTCGTAATGATTCTTCAGTAGCTCCCATTCATTGTCTTTTACCACAGGAGCCAACTGCTGCAAGTCGCCGATCATCAGCAACTGCACACCTCCGAAAGGTTTTTCACGGTCACGATAACGACGTAAAGCCGCGTCCACAGCGTCCAGCAAATCTGCACGTACCATACTGATTTCGTCGATAACAAGCAGATCCATGCTGCGGATAATATTCCGTTTCTCTTTGCTGAAACGGTAGTGCATCTTGGCAGAATTGAAAGTCGTTTCCGGCACAAACGGAGCAAAAGACAACTGAAAGAATGAATGAATCGTCACCCCTCCGGCGTTGATAGCTGCGATTCCTGTTGGAGCCAATACGACCATGCGCTTGGGGGTATGTTCTCTCAATCGTTTTAGAAATGTAGTTTTTCCGGTTCCGGCTTTTCCGGTAAGAAACAGATGCGTGCCTGTATTTTCAATGAACTGCCAAGCTAGTTGTAGTTCAGGATTATTTTCCATGTTTCCTCTAATTTTCGGTAAAGGTACTGAATAGATTCCAACCACCGAAATTGAATGTAAGGAAAAGCAATAATCAAGCCGGTATTTTCATCATCATTTCTTTACTCCCGAAATATTTGTATACAAATAAACAAAAAAGGTCCCGGTTTCTTCTCGCTTGAAGTACACCGGGACCGGATCAAATCAGAACACAAAGTCGTGTCACAGTTATATATCGAAATTGTTTTTGTTTCTTAATTCTTGGGAGACTGATATCTCTTGTACCAATCTGTAGATTTTGATCCCCAAGAATCAGCCCAATTCTTGAAATAAGGATATTCCGTATCAATGTTATGCGTCTCCGTCACCGGAATGAAATTCAACATCGGAATATCGATGGCAAACGGATAAGCTCCGTCACGATCAATGTAATAGACATCCTTACTAGAACCTATCAGCGATTTGTCAGCATAAGATGTCGGTGAATATTTAGGCAGATGTACTTCCGTCCGGTTCTGTTGCCCTGCCGCATATTTTACTATAATGTACGGATTATATATCTTCAGATTCTCCTTATTAAAAGTGGCCTTTTCAAAGGTTCTGGTTATCGTACATGTACCCACTTTCCCCTTAACAGCTTGTTTTACACTTGGGAATACAATAATAGAAGACGTTTCGCTCTCCACTTTTATATCCTTATCTGAAGTCACTTTACCAAACTGTCCTCCATCTATCTGATAAGCAAATGCATTATCATACATCGCTCCGTCGTGTGTGGGCGTAAATGTATCCACAATCTTATTTATCATGTTTTCTGTGTTGAAATATATGGCACGATTATATTCTACGATCACGTCGTTCATGTCATAATCTCCCCCGTCAGGCCAAATATCTTCAAAAGCTAAAGTCCCCTTTAAGTTCTCCTGTGCATCCGGCTTTTCTATTGGTTTATCATCACTCGGGATATTGGGTCTGTTCGGATTATCAATAGAACTTTCCGGAGAAGCATCTACATAAAATAGTAGATCACAAAAACTTCTGTTTGCTCCATCTTCCACACCAATAATGGTTTTTCCACTCTTTTCATCTTTTACAGATACGAAACCACCATTAGAATACCCATTAGAAGTTATTAATGGCTTTGTAATGTCAATTTCATTCTCATTTTGATGATACCCATCTGCATATATAAACCATCCTACTGTATATCCTTTCGGAAATTTCTCACTTGGTTTACCATCCTCACCCCAAAAGAGCAGACGTACCTTATCTCCACACTTCAAAATAGATAAAGCTCCATTATATACGGAAAAAGCAACATTTGGAAATACGATATACTTCCTCATATTAGAGTTACTAACTCCATCACTTGTTTTATAATAATAATATCCAAATGAATTATTAAATGAAGCGTCCCTGTCAAGAAAGACCAAATCTAACGTAGTTCCCTCTTGTGTTACATTAATATTAGTGATTTCAGATCCCTTATACAAATAAGCGTTGTCAACAGAACCTCCGGATGGCTTGAAAAAAGAGTTTAAACGTTCTACAAGATTTCCAATCAATTCATTACCCACTTGTTTTTGAGGTGTTACATATCCATTATTAATAGGGTCTGGCTTTCCTGTTTGACTATTATAAATATAGGTGAGATTTCCTCCTTCTCCCCACTTACACAATGAATACAAATTAGCACCGGAATTGATAAGATACGGCACGTTACCTTTCGAAAAGTCATAAGAACGCGTTACCGCTTTAGTATTGGCAGTAGAAGAATCCTTTTTACTCATATCAAAACTAGCCATCCCATCTTTGATATCTAGTTTTACGCATCGGGGCACTCCCCAGCTTGATGTATACAAGTAAACAGTCTCTACAGAAGTCGGAATATTCATTTTCCCTTCATATTTTCCATTTCCATCCGTGAAAATTTTGAATAAAGCTTCAACCCCTTCTTTCTTTACCGGAACATTGTCCACTACTTCCATCGGGTCTTCATCATACACTTCAAGTAGAGCCACAAGTCCGGGGACATCATAGTTTACTGAGAGTTTCACGTCGCCACGTGTTTCAAATCCGAAATACTCGCTAGGGTCCGGAAGAGGTTCTTTTCCATAATTAGGATCGTACAGATCTTTTTCCATACATCCAGCCAACAGCCCACCAATCAATGCTGCCGTAGCAATAGCACCAGAAATGCCGAATAATCGCTTTTGTGTCATAATCTATATATTTGTTTTGTTAGTTATCAAGGCTTGTTTTGTTCCCATCAAAACAATCTCACCTCTCAAATAATTTTCAAATATATAGATTATTTAATTACCAGCCGGACAAAGCTTAAAAACGGAATACCGATTCACAAAATAGTGTTATCGTGCAATCTTTATTTACTGCATAGAGCCACCCACGATATCCAATAATTCGTTGGTAATAGCCTGCTGGCGACTCTTATTATATTGCTTCGTCAAATCCTGGATCAATTCGTTCGCATTGTCCGTAGCCACCTGCATCGCCAATGTGCGTGCCGCATGTTCCGAAGCGTTCGAATCCACGGCAGCCGTAAAAAGCTTCTGGCTCAATACCGTTGGGATCAGATTGGCGATCAGTTCCTCTGCAGAAGGTTCGATAATGTAATCATTCGCTATTTCACCTCCTTGTACTTCTTCTTCCTTTTGCTTCTCTTCCTCATCCACGACCCGTGTCAGGTCAATAGGCAGATAAGTTTCGCGAAGCAGAATCTGCACGCCCATTGATTTAAAATGATGATAGATCAGTTCTACCCGGTCTATTTCTCCGGATACGTACATTTCCATTAGGCGATGTGCCAGTTCGGAAGCCTCCTGATACGATGGTTTGTCGGAAAGCGTCGGTGAAGTCTCCTGCGGTTCGAATCCCAGGCGTTTCACTGCTTCATCCACCTTCTTCCCTACCGGGAATATCAGGATATTATCCTGTCCCAGTGTACGGAACTCGCCGACCGTTTGCAGCAGCATCTTAATCACATTTGCATTAAAAGCACCACAGAGCGACGTATTCGAAGAAAAGGCAACGATTGCCACACGCTTCACTTCCCTCGCCTTGATGTAAGGAGATTCAACAGGAAGGTCGGCACTCAGGAAATTGGTCAGAATCTTGTTAAGCTTCCTTTCGTAAGGCAGCATATTTTCAATGGCTCCTTGTGCCTTGTGTAACTTGGCAGAAGCCACCATCTTCATTGCTGAAGTGATTTTTCGGGTACTTTGTACCGAATTTATTCTGGTTTTTACTTCTTTTAGTGAAGCCATAATCTTCTAAATGATTTATAATTAACTATATTGTTTGGCAACCATTGCCGCCGTTTCTTCAATGGCCTTCGTTACCTCGTCATTGATCACTCCGGTTTTCAATACATCCAGCACATCCGCCTGATGATCGAGAGCGAGTGTATTGAGGAACGCTGCTTCAAAATCTTCTACCTTATCCAACGGAACATTTCGCAATAATCCGTGGATACCGCAATAGAGAATGGCAATCTGCTTCTCTACCGGCATTGGAGAGTATTGGGGCTGAACCAGCAAACGGGCGTTTTTCTGCCCCTTGTCAATGGTCAGTGCGGTAACCGGATCCATATCTCCACTAAATTTGGAGAATGCTTCCAATTCGCGATATTGTGCCTGATCGATTTTCAATGTACCGGCCACTTTTTTCATAGCCTTAATCTGCGCATTACCTCCCACACGGGAAACCGATATACCTACATTAATAGCCGGACGATTACCTTGATTGAATAAATCCGTATCAAGGAATATCTGACCGTCTGTAATAGAGATCACATTAGTCGGAATATAGGCAGAAACGTCTCC
>OHGH01001278.1_pt1 | contig 9155 bp, 6 predicted proteins | sample 1567801 | NCBI WGS metagenome assembly OHGH01 (sample SAMEA3879519, study PRJEB24766) | human gut metagenome | biome: human-associated habitat; feature: feces | place: USA | collected 1985/1987
CGGCGCAGATCACGCCGATCTGACCGATGAATATGCAGCTATCCCGGCAGACTGCCGCGCTGTGGCAGCGGTCTGCGGCGGCGAGGTCCTGCGGGAGGTTCCCTACGAGACCTTCCTGGCCAAACTGCCGGAGTGCCGCAAGGTCTGCGGCGACCGGGCCGTTCTGCGGGCGTTCCACATCTATGCCGACAACGACCGGGTAGCCCAGCAGGTGGCCGCACTGCGCCAGGGCGATTTTGACACCTTCCTGGCTTTGGTCAACGCTTCCGGCCTGAGCAGCTGGGAGTATCTGCAAAACGTGATCCCCGCCGGGTATACGGAGCATCAGGAAGTAGCGGTGGCCATTGCCGCTGCAAAAAAGGTGCTGAACGGCAAGGGCGCTGTGCGGGTGCATGGCGGCGGTTTTGCCGGCACGGTACAGGCATTTGTTCCCCTGGAGCTGCTGGACAGCTTTAAGGCGGAGATGGAGCGCATCCTGGGCGAAGGCCGCTGCCATGTGCTGTCCATCCGTCCGGAAGGGGGCGCTGTGCTGTGATCTCCACTGCCATCCAGCAGCTCGTCAACTACGGGCTGGACACCGGGCTGATCCTGCCCGACGACGAGATCTACATCCGCAACCAACTGCTGATGACCATGGGTCTGGACGAGTTCACCGAGCCGGAGGGCGAGGTGTGCTATACCGACCTGGAAAGCATCCTCTCCACTCTGGTGGAGGACGCTGTGGCCCGCGGTGTCTGCCCGGACAGCCCCACCGCCCGGGATCTGTTTGACACCAAGCTCATGGGTGTGCTGACCCCCCGGCCCAGCATCGTGCGGGCCAACTTTGAGGAAAAGTACGAGGAGGAAGGCCCCCAGGCTGCCACCGACTGGTTCTATGCGTTCAGCCAGGACACCGACTATATCCGCCGCTACCGCATCAAGCGGGACCTGAAGTGGGTCACGGATACCGCCTACGGCCCGCTGGACATCACCATCAATCTCTCCAAACCGGAGAAGGACCCCAAGGCCATTGCCGCCGCCAAGCTGGCCCCCCAGAGCGCCTATCCCAAGTGCCAGCTCTGTGTAGAGAACGAGGGCTACGCCGGCCGGCTGAACCATCCCGCCCGGGAGAATCACCGCATCATCCCGCTGACCATCAACGACAGCGCCTGGAACTTCCAGTACAGCCCCTACGTCTACTACAACGAACACTGCATCGTGTTCAACAGCCAGCATACCCCCATGAAGATCGAGCGGGCCACCTTCCGCAAGCTGCTGGACTTTGTTGCGCTGTTCCCCCACTATTTTGTGGGCAGCAACGCCGACCTGCCCATCGTAGGCGGCAGCATCCTCAGCCACGATCACTTCCAGGGCGGCCACTATGAGTTTGCCATGGCCAAGGCCCCCATCGAGAAGAGCTGGACCTTCCCCGGTTTTGAGGACGTAGAAGCCGGTATCGTCCATTGGCCCATGAGCTGCATCCGCCTGACCTGCGCCGATGACGAGCGTCTGGTGGAGCTGGCCGACAAGATCCTGGCTGCCTGGCGGGGATACACCGATGAGAGCTGCTTTGTGTACGCCCAGACTGAGGGCGAGCCGCACAACACCATTACCCCCATTGCCCGGATGCGGGACGGCAAGTTCCAGCTGGACCTGGTGCTGCGCAACAACATCACCACGGCCGAGCATCCGCTTGGCGTATTCCACCCCCATGCCAAGCTCCATCACATCAAAAAGGAAAACATCGGCCTGATCGAAGTGATGGGCCTGGCCGTGCTGCCCAGCCGTTTGAAGGGCGAGATGGCACAGCTGGAAGCTGCGCTGACCGCCCGCACCCCGCTGGATCAGTATGGCGAGGATATCCAGAAGCACGCCGAATGGGCGGGCGAGATCCTGGAAAAGCATCCGGAACTGAACCCGGAGAACGTCCATGCTATCCTGCAGGAGGAGATCGGACTGGTATTTGCACAGGTCCTGGCAGATGCCGGTGTGTACAAACTGGACGAGGCAGGCCGCGCCGGCTTTGTGCGGTTCCTGCAGAGCGTGCAGTGATCCATTAAAAACAGTGCGCCTGCCGGAAAATACCGGCAGGCGCACTGCTTCTATCCCACAAAAGGAGGGCTAACAGCCATGAAAGATCCTGTCCTGGAAGTATGTGTAGACAGCACAGCCAGCGCCCTGGCCGCCAAACAGGGCGGAGCTGGCCGGTTGGAGCTGTGCGCCGACCTGGTCATTGGCGGCACCACCCCCAGCCTGGCGCTGGTGCGGCAGGTCAAAGCGGAGACCGGCCTGCCGGTGCGGGCACTGCTGCGCCCCCGGTTTGGCGATTTCTGCTACGACCGCTATGAATTGGACCAGATGACCCAGCAGGCCGCCGCCCTGGTGGAAGCAGGCGCCGACGGCATCGTGACCGGCGTACTGACCCCGGAAGGCGATCTGGACACCGCTGCGCTGGCCCCCATCTGTCAGGCGGCAAAACAGGCCGCTCAACAGACCGGACGGCCGGTGGCGCTGGCCCTGCACCGGGCCTTTGATGTCTGCCGGGACCCCTTTGCTGCCCTGGAAACAGCCTGCCAGCTGGGATTTGACACCATTCTCACCAGCGGCCAGGCCGCCAGCGCCGCAGCCGGTGCATCGCTGATCGCTGTGCTGGTACACCGTGCGGCCGGACGCATCGAGATCCTGGCAGGGGCGGGCATCACACCGGACAACCTCCCTGCTCTGGTCAAAGCCACCGGTACTCACGCTTACCATCTCTCCGGCAAAAAGGAACTGGACAGCCGGATGCAGTTCCGCCGGGAGGGCGTCCCCATGGGACTGCCGGGCTTTTCCGAGTTTGTGGTCTGGCAGACCGACCCGGACACCATCCGCCGGGCACGGCAAGCACTGGAACGAACCGAATAAAAACAGCAGGGCTGCCTTTTTTGCGGGCAGCCCTGCTGTTTTTGTTATGCAAACTGGCTCATATACAGTGCGGCGTACTTGCCATTCTTTTTCATCAGCTCTTCGTGATTGCCGATCTCCTTGATGTCTCCATCCTCCATATACAGGATCATATCTGCGTCCCGGATGGTGGAAAGGCGGTGGGCGATCACAAAACTGGTGCGGCCCTTCATCAGCCGGGCCATTGCTTTTTGGATCAGCACCTCGGTATGGGTATCCACGTTGCTGGTCGCCTCGTCCAGGATCATGATCTCCGGGTCAGAGGCGATGGCGCGGGCAATGGTCAGCAGCTGCCGCTCGCCCTGGGAGATATTCTCGGCGCCTTTGCTCAGCACCATGTCATAGCCGCCGGGCAATGTCTTGATAAAGCTATGTGCACAGGCCGACTTGGCTGCCGAGACGATCTTCTGCTTGTCCATGCCATCCTCGGCATAGCCGATGTTGTCCCCAATGGTCCCCTCAAACAGCCAGGTGTCCTGCAGCACCATGCCAAAACGGTCCCGCAGCTCCGCCCGGGACATATCCCGGATATTGACACCATCCACCGTGATCGCGCCATCATTCAGCTCATAAAAACGCATCAGCAGGTTGATCAGGGTGGTCTTGCCTGCACCAGTGGGGCCAACGACTGCCACCTTCTGGCCGGGCTGCACCGTCAGGTTGACCCCCTTCATCAGCAGGCGGTCTGCGGTATAGCCAAACTTCACGTTCTCAAAGGTCACCCGGCCGCTGCGGTCTGCAGGCACAACGCAATCTTCCGCATCAGGGATCTCCTCCTCTGCATCCAGCAGGCTGAAGATCCGGCTGCCAGCAGCAGCGGCTGCGCCAAAGCTGCCCACCATGCCTGCCAGAGAGGAGAAAGGCTCTGCAAAGCGCCAGGTATACTCCAGCATTGCCTGCACATTGCCCACCGTGATCTTGCCCACGATCGCCCACAGGCAGCCAATGGCGGCGCACAGCACATAGCCCAGGTCATTGACCAGGGTCGTAATGGGGCTGACAGCACCGGCGGTGGTCTCCGCCTTGCGGGAGCTGTCCTTCAGTGCATTGTTCAGCTCTGCAAAGCCCTGGTTTGCCCGGGACTGGTAGTTAAAGCTCTGTACCACCGACTGGCCATTGTACATTTCTTCCACATAGCCATTCAGCTTGCCCAGCAGCTCCTGCTGCTGTCCATAATATTTTTCGCTGGCTTTCATGACCCCCGCAGCACTGAACAGCGAGAGCGGCACCATAACGATGGGGATCAGCGACAGCGCCGGGCTGATGGTAAACATCATCACCAGCACACCGATCGCCGTTGTCACCTGGGTCACCACCGAGGTCAGATTCTGGCTGATGGTGTTGTTGATGGTATCCACGTCGTTGGTGATCACGCTGAGGATATCGCCATGGGTATGGGTATCGTAATAATCCAGTTTCAGCCGGTGCATCTTCTCGTTGATCTCCCGGCGCAGGCTCTGCATAACGTTGGCTGTGATCTTTGCCATGCCAAAGCCTTGCAAAAAAGCAAACAGCTGCGAGATCAGGTACAGCGCCACCAGCGCCGCCAGCAGCCAGAGGATGGTCTCCCAATAAAAAGTACCGTCGGCAATGCTGGCAAACAGGGTCGTGGTGACTTTACCCACCAAAAAGGGCGCCATTACCATAAAACCGGTGCTGATCACTGCTGCCAGCAGCACAAAGAACAGCGGCAGGCGGTATGCTTTCAGGTAGCCCAGCAGGCGCTTGAATACGGTTGTGTTTTTCATCTCAGATCGCCTCCTTGCCCAGCTGGATCTCTGCAATCTCGCGGTAAAGCGGACAGCTTTCCAGCAGCTGCTGGTGGGTGCCGCTGCCCACGATCTGCCCATCGTCCACCACCAGGATGCGGTCGGCATCCAGAATGGTGCTGATGCGCTGTGCCACCAGGATCACCGTTGCATCCCCCATATTCTCTTTGAGGTTCTGCCGCAGCTGGCGGTCGGTCTTCATATCCAGCGCCGAGAAGCTGTCGTCAAACACATAGATCTCCGGCTGCTTCATCATCGCCCGGGCAATGGCCATGCGCTGGCGCTGGCCGCCGGAGAGGTTGGTGCCGCCCTGTGCAATGGGGTCGTGGTAGCCCTTTTGCTTTTTGGCAATAAACTCATCGGCGCAGGCGATCCGGGCGGCACGCTCCCAATCCGCCTGGGTGCCATCCTCCTTGCCGAAGTTCAGGTTCTGGGCAATATCACCGGAAAACAAAAAGTTTTTCTGGGGCACATAACCGATTTTCCGGCGCAGGGTCCTCCTGTCATAATCCTTTACATTGACTCCGTCCACCAGGACCTCGCCCTACATGGGGTCGTACAGACGGGGGATCAGTTTCAGGATGCTGGATTTGCCGCGGCCGGTGCCGCCGATGATCGCAGTGACCTCGCCCGGGCGGGAAACAAAGCTGACATCCTTCAGGATGGGTTCATCTGCACCCGGGTAGGCAAAGGTAACATGGCGGAACTCCACCGTAGAGCGCAGCGGGCGGTCCTGCACAGGATAGCTGCCGTCCCGGATGGTGCTCTCGGTCTCCAGCACCTCTGCAATACGCTTTGCACAGGCATAGCTGGTGGGGAACATCATGATCACCAAAGACAGCATCATTACCGACGTAAGCACCATGCTGATATATTGGCTGTTTGCTACCAGAGAGCCAACCTCCATTGCGCCGGTATCCACATAATAGGCGCCCATACCCAGCACAGCCGCCGTCGTCACGCCAAAGATCACGCTGATGGCCGGCATTAGCAAGCTGGAGATGCGCCCGGCGGTCATAGCTGTCAGTGCATAGTCCGTATTGGCTGCCTCAAAGCGGCCGCTCTCGGTCTTTTGTTTGTTGAAAGCCCGGATGACCCGCACGCCTTCCAAGGACTCCAAAAACAGGCGGTTGAGCTGGTCCAGCTTTTTCCGCAGCCGGATGGAATAGCGGGAGGCCAGCACCATAATGATGCTCAGCACCACCAGCAGCACCGGGATCGCCACCAGCAGCACCGAGCTGACCTGGCCGCCAGTAGCAGCCGAGAACACCAGACCTGCCACCGCCATCATGGGCGCAAGCAGGCCAATGCGCAGCATCAGGGTCAGAAAGTTCTGTACATTGGTGATGTCAGAGGTGCTGCGGGTGACCAGGCCGGCCGTGCCGAACTTGTCCATCTCGGTGGCAGAAAAGCTCTGCACCTTTGCAAACACCTGGCTGCGCAGCTGGGCTGCAAAGTCGGTAGAGATCAACGAAGCGATCTTGACCGACAAAAAGCTGATGATGCAGGAAAATACGGTCACGACTGCCATGATCGCAGCAAATGTCCAGATGATCTTGTTTGAACCGGCCGAAACGCCGCTGTTGATCATCTCTGCCAAAAAGGAGGGCAGCAGCATCTGTCCGACAGCGGACAGAAGGATCAAGGCCAGCAGACTGACGATCTGCTTCGTGCTGAGCTTGACCTTTGTAAAAATCGTTTTCATGGATGGTGTATCCTGTCCTTTCTTATCCCATGTAATAGATCCGTTCGTTCCACAGCATGATACACCTTACAGTTACTGTACAGTCAACCCCCGTTATCATTTCTTTACAATTCGTTAAAAACACAATAAAACACGGGCTGCGCCGCCGCACAGCCCGTGTTTTTATCATGAAGTTCCGCCGGGGCGTACTTTCCTGCCCTGTTTTTGCAAAAAGAAATAATACCCAATGCCGATGCCATCTGCCAGCGCCCAGCCGATGGGAACGCTGAGCCAGATACCAGTCACACCCAAAGCCGTTGCACTGAGCGCATACGCCAGCGCCACCCGGGTGCCCAGGGAAGCAATGGTCAGCACCACCGACATGGCAGGCCGCTCCACCGCCCGGTAATACCCATAGAGCAAAAACAACACCCCGATGCCGATATAGCAGGCGCCTTCGATCCGCAGATAGTGTACCCCCGCCTGGATGATCTGGGTCTGTGCCGGGTCGATGAAAATACTCATCAGCGGCGCAGCAAACACACAGACCAAACCGCTGATAACAAGGCAAAATACCGCCGACACCGCTCCAGCGCTGCGGATGCCCTGGCGGATACGCTGCGGCTGATGCGCCCCGTGGTTCTGCGCCACAAAGGTGGAGAACGCATTGCCAAAGTCCTGCACAGGCAGATAGGCAAACGAGTCGATCTTTACCGCCGCCGCAAATGCCGCCATGGTCACCGGCCCAAAGCTATTGACCAGGCCCTGCACCATCAGGATGCCAAAGTTCATAATGGACTGCTGCACACTGGTCATCACCGACAGATTCAAAATGGAGGCAAGCGCTGCCCGATCCCAGCGGCAGTCCTCCCGGCGGGGGCGCAGCTGCGGGAAGCACCGCCAGGCATACACCGCAATGCCGATGCCGGAGACAAATTGTGCTGCCACTGTGGCCAGCGCAGCCCCTTTCACCCCCCAGCCCAGGCCCACAACACAGCCCAGGTCCAGCACCACATTCAATACAGCGGATACCGCCAAAAACACCAGCGGTACCACGGAATTGCCGATCGCACGCAGCAAGCTGGCATAATAATTATAAAGGAAGGTGGCCAAAATGCCCAGGAAAACCACCGCCAAGTAATCCTGCATCAAGGGGCGGATCTCCGCCGGGACACGCAGGACCCACAAGATCCCGTCCATCCCCAGATACACCGCACCATTCAGCACCAGAGAGAGCACCGCGATCAGCCCAAAGGACAAAAAGATACAGCGGCGCAGCCGGTCCTGCTGGCCCGCACCATACTGCATGGAGATGGCTGCACCGCTGCCCATGCACAGTCCCAGCAAAATGGAGGTGAGGAAGGTCATCAGCGTATAGGAGGAGCCTACCGCCGCCAGCGCATCCGGCCCCAGGAAACGTCCCACCACCCAGGCATCCGCCAGGTTGTACATCTGCTGCAGCAAATTGCCCAGCATCAGCGGCAGCGCAAACAACAGCATATTGCGGGTAATGGGGCCTTGCGTCAAACTGTGATTCATAGATCTGTGGGTTCTCCTTCCCTTTCCTTACCGGCAAACCGGCGCTGATATTCCTTGGGGGTGCAATGCTTTGCCTCCCGAAAGCTCTTGGTAAAATAGCTCATATCCGAAAAACCGCAGGCTGCGCCGATCTCGCCCGCCTTGAGGCGGGTGGTCAGCAGCATCTCGGCCGCTTTTTCGATCCGGTATTGTTTGACGTATTGGATCGGCGTAAGCCCCAGCATCTGCCGAAAGCTCCGCAGACAGGCGCTCTCGCTGAGGGCTACGCTGTCCGCAATGCGGGCCACGGTCAGCTCCTCCACATAATGCTCCTCTATAAAGCGCAGCATCCGCTTCATCCGCCGGGAGGCCACCTGCTCCTGCTGCGAGATCGTATCTGTACAGGCGGCACAGTGCTGGTTGACCAGCCGCAGCGCTGTGCAGATGCGGTAGCGCGCCCAGTTTTCGTAATCCATCGCATCGGTGCTTACCGCCCGCCACGCATCCCGAAAGCACTCCAACGCCTGCGCCTGCCAGGGCACAGCCGCATCCAGCAGCACATAAGCCGGCGCACCAGGAGCCTGCAGCGGGGAGACCAGCTTTTGCCAAAACACCGTATCCATGCCCCCCACCAGCCGGGGGTGGAACACCAACGACCGCAGCAGCGAGGGTCCCTCCGGCACTGTCTCCACCTCATGGAGACCGCCGCAGTTGATCAGCACCCCCTGTCCCTGATGCAGGTACAGGCGGCTTTTGCCCACCCCCACCGTCACCGTGCCCCTGGCTGCCAGGATATACTCAAAATCATCGTGCCAGTGCCAGGGGACATAAAAGCAGGTCAGATCCTCCTGGTAGGCCGCCAGCGGGAACCAGGCTGTGCCATGCTGCGCAAGCTCCCGTCCCTGCTGGGTGGCGCGAACCTCGCAATTCTGTGCCAATGCCATAAAAGCTCTCCCCTCTTGCTCGTTTCTTTTGCATACAAGCCGGTTTTGTCATAAAATACAGGCGGTTTTGTTCTACATTTTTTGCGCTTGTAGTGATATTATTGTAGCACAGCCAGGGCATGGATGCAACGTCCGAGGCTGGTATAAAACAATTTGGAGGATGTGTTTCCCATGACATCGCTGCTGCTTGCAGTCATCTATCTGGCCTTCATCGGGCTGGGGCTGCCGGACTCTCTGCTGGGGGCAGCCTGGCCCATGATCTACCCTCAGTTCGGGGTGCCGGTGTCCAGCATGGGGCTCATCTCTATGATCATCTCC
>OHGH01001279.1_pt1 | contig 9153 bp, 10 predicted proteins | sample 1567801 | NCBI WGS metagenome assembly OHGH01 (sample SAMEA3879519, study PRJEB24766) | human gut metagenome | biome: human-associated habitat; feature: feces | place: USA | collected 1985/1987
TGTTAACCTTAAATCTAATACTATGAAAAACACATTGCAAAGATACGGACTTCTGCGAACTTTGCAAATTATCCAAGAATAATAGTATGTTTTATAACATTGATTAAGAATTTGAATTCTCAATTCTATTTTTATTAAGAGAAAAGTCAGTTAGGCATCTTGAAATCATTTGGCAAACAACCGGTGATCTTCTTAAACAGGCGGCTAAAATATTGCGGATTCCGGAAACCGAGTTCCTGCGCTATCTGGCTGAGTGTTTTATCTGTATTTATCAACCACTCTTTAGCTGTCTCGAAACGCTTGGACTGAAGATATTCTTTGTACGATTTCCCCGTTTCATATTCCAGCAAATCATTGAAATATGCGGGAGAAAGACGAAGTACTCTGACGCACTCCTCAATAGTGGGAAGATCGGAGGACTGACTTTGTATAGTATTGAAATGATCATCCAAAAGACGGTCAAACCGTTCGATAATCTTTTTGTTAGCTTCATTGCGTGTGATGAACTGGCGTTCGTAGAAGCGTTCGCAATAATCGAGCAGTAGTTCGATGTATTTGGAAATGATCTTCTGACTATAGCAGTCGATGCAGCGTTGCAATTCTTGATTTATTTTATCCAGAAGTTCCAGTATGACCTGCTTTTCACGTAATGAAACATGCAGTGCTTCTTCGGGACGATAAGAGAAGAAAGTATAGTCACGAATGTTCGCTCCAAGCGCAGTGCCGCAGATCAAGTCGGGATGAAACGCCAGTATCCATCCCTTGGAAGGACGTGTGTTGTCACTATCCTTCATACTGATTGACTCGCCGGGAGTCAGACAGAGAAGTGTCCCGTCCGAGAAGTCGTAGTACTGATGTCCGTATCTGTAGGCTTCACATTTGCATTCGCTCAACAGAATCGTGTAAAATCCGAATTTGAAATCCGTATGGGAGGATAAATCGGCTTTTGAAAGGTCGATGACACTGACCAGAGGGTGTAGCGTCTTACTCCCCATGCAGCAATTACATTGATGCACACTTCCTATCTTAAGTACTTTATCTCCCATGACGTAACTAATATCCTGATTAGTGGAGCTGTTTTTAGTTCTGTTGCTTATATTCGTTTGGCGTACATCCGACATTCTTCTTGAATAACCGGCTGAAATGCTGCGGATACTGGAACCCCAGTTCATACGCAATCTGGCTGACGGTTTGGCTACCTTCTAATATCCGTTCCTTGGCAAGTTCTATGATCCGGTGCTGGATATATTCCTGTGCCGTTTTTCCTGTTTCTTTCTTGATCAGGTCTCCGAAGTAATTGGAAGAAAGGCAGACTTTGTCCGCAAAGTATTTTACAGAAGGAAGTCCTTCGGTAAGTGCAGTCTGATTCTGAAAATACTCGTCCAATAACTGTTCGAACTTCACGATGATATCTTTATTCGCCTGATTACGGGTGATGAATTGCCGTTCGTAGAAGCGCATGCAATAGTCGAGCAATAGTTCTATATTGCGGACAATGAGCTGCTTGCTGTGTTTGTCGATGGCATGTTCCAGTTCGATTTGTATTTTGTGGATACAGTCGGTCACGATTTCCCTTTCCTGTTCGGAGAGATGCAGTGCTTCATTCACTTCGTAAGAGAAGAAACTATAGTGTTTGATGTTCTGCCCTAAAGAAGTTCCCCGGATTAAATCGGGATGAAATAAAAGGCCGATAGATTTTGTACGAATTGGTGTCTGCTTGCGGTTATCTATCCCGATAACCTGTCCCGGAGCCATGCAGACAACGGTTCCTTCCTGATAGTCATAATACTTCCGTCCATATCTGAGATCGCCACATTTTGCGTCTTTCAGAAACAGAGAGTAGAATCCGATATTCATACGATAGTAGTCTACCGTCTTTGTCGCTTTCGAAAAGTCGATCACGTTTACCAGTGGGTGCAAGGTCTCTAGTCCGAACAGTTGGTCATACTGGTCAATGCTTTCAATTTTTGTTATTTCTTCCATACGGCTTACAGTTTTGATCTGTCACAAAGATAAAGCTTTTAAATGTATCTTTCTCATTCCGGATTTGCAAAACAGTAATTTGGGTATAAGATTCAGTAATTTGTATACAATCCCGGCGGGCAGTAGGAGGCAAACTCACTTTTTCCAGCTAAATATCAGCGTGTCGGAAACAAAAAAACGGGATAATCACGGGATGTGAATAGTAGAATTAATATATTTGTTCCTGCGAATTTAAAAAGACTTGTTTTATGAAAGCATTATTCATTGGAGGAACCGGTACGATCAGTACCGATGTAGTAGAATTGGCTCAACAGAGAGGGTGGGAGATAACATTGCTCAACCGGGGCTCAAAGAAACTGCCGGAAGGTGTGGGCAGTATCATTGCCGACATTCACGATGAGGAAGCTGTGGCGAAAGCTATTGCAGATGAAAGTTATGATGTCGTAGCTCAGTTCATCGCTTACACGGCAGAAGATGTAGAACGTGATATCCGTCTGTTCCGTAATAAGACGAAACAATATATTTTTATCAGCAGTGCATCCGCCTACCAAAAACCGTTGGCTGATTACCGTATTACGGAAAGTACCCCTTTAGTGAATCCTTACTGGCAATATTCACGGCATAAGATTGCCGCCGAAGAAGTGTTGATGACAGCATACCGTACCACCGGTTTCCCGATTACGATTGTCCGTCCCAGCCATACGTATAATGGAACGAAACCTCCTGTAAGCCTGCATGGAAATAAGGGGAACTGGCAGATACTTAAACGTATCCTTGATGGGAAACCGGTTATTATCCCCGGTGACGGAAGTTCCTTGTGGACACTGACACATTCCAAAGATTTTGCCAAAGGATATGTAGGACTGATGGCTAACCCTCATGCCATCGGGAATGCCTTCCATATCACCACAGATGAGAGTATGACTTGGAATCAGATTTATCAAACCATTGCCGATGCGCTGGGGAAACCTCTGAACGCACTTCATGTGGCTTCCGATTTTCTTGCGAGACATGGCGGGAACTATGACTTTCGGGGCGAACTGTTGGGGGATAAAGCCGCAACGGTAGTCTTTGATAATTCGAAAATAAAACGCCTTGTGCCGGACTTTATCTGTACAACTTCGATGGCGGATGGTTTAAGGCAGTCAGTGCAATATATGCTTTCGCACCCCGAAACACAGACTCCTGATCCGGAGTTCGATTCATGGTGCGACCGTGTAGCCGACGCGATGGCTGCGGCAGACAGAGCTTTTGAAGCAGAATAAACGTTAGTTGAGTAAATAACTCATCTTGTTATTGATGATTGAAATATCCTATTAGCATATTCTGATTAGCTATTAGCTAATCGGATTATGCTAATAGCTAATCAGAATATGCTAATAGCTAATCAGGATATGCTAATAGCCGAAACAAGTCGATCATAATGAGTAGCGTAGTTAATAAAGACCGTTCCGTCCCTGCTGAACCTCGATCCGGATACCGAAATTACCATTGGAGGACTTCAGTTCGAATGCTCCCCGGAAATTATTCTTCTCCCAAGGCATGGCACTACGGTTGGGCACTTTCCATCCGTCTTTGTCATAGTCTCCGTATGTATTGATTTTCCATCCGTTTTTCAGTTTGAAGGTACCCATCTGCATGAACTGCGGTGAAGACGACAATCCCCAGCCATACCCATATCCGAAACCGGAGAAAGGGGAAGAAAATGCGTCGGTGAATCCCTGTGTATAGCTGGCGTCTGTATTCAGACGGAATATCTGATTATAGTCTTTACTCACATCCGGTACATCGAGACTGAATTTCGGAAGTTTGGGAGGGGCCACATTCATTAATCCCATATCGAGCAGGAAGCCACCGAATTCCTTTATATTGCTCGACGGAGCACGACGAATACTATCGGAAGGAACCTCCGACTGTGCGGATGCAAAACCGACCGATAATATCAGCGAAAGAAATAGAATCAGTTTTCTCATCTTCGTAAAGGTTGATTGATGACAAAGATAGAGATTTTTAGTCTGACTGCCTGCTTCCGTTATGTTTTCTTAGAGAAAAATCCTTTAAAAAGGAGTGTGCCGCTGTCTCGTCGGGATGGTGTCACTATCCCACTAAGATAGTGTAAGTATCCTGTGGGGATAGTGACACTATGCCAGTAGGATAGTGACACTATTTTAGAGCTTAGTTTGCAATGAGTTTATAGCCGATTCCCCGCACATTGACGATACGTATTTGCTCATCCTGCGACAACTTATGCCGCAGTTTCGTGATGAACACATGCAGACTCCGGGAATTGAAGAAACTGTCATCCCCCCAAAGTTCCAGCAGAACGTCCTGCGTATTGACCACCTGATTCCGGTTCTCACAAAGCCGTTTCAGTATTTCCGACTCGCGGTGGGAGAGTTCCTGTCTCACTCCGGTATGCAGCAATGTCTGCGCGACCGGATCGAACAGATAACTTCCTATCTCAAAACGGCTGGATACCTTTGTCTCCGTGAAGCTGAACGCTTTTCCCATCAGCGCCTTGATACGTATGATCAGTTCCTGCATGCCGAAAGGCTTTTTCAGATAATCGTTTGCTCCGAGTTCGAATCCTTCTACAACATCGTTGATGGCCGAACGGGCAGTCAGAAACAGTACAGGTGTCTGCTTGTCCGTCTGCCGGATGCGGCGTACCATTTCGAATCCGTCCATTTTGGGCATCATCACATCGGCCACCAGCACGTCCGGCCGAAGTTCAAAGAAAAGATGTAATCCTTCTTCGCCGTCGGAAGCGGTATGGATGGTAAAACCGTTTTACTCGAGCGTATCTTTGATAATCATGGCGAGTGTCAGTTCGTCTTCCACCAACAATACTGTAATGTCGTTTTTGTTCATGGTTCTGATGTTTTAGATAGTAATGGTAAATGTACTTCCTTTGCCGGATTCACTTTTGACGGTGATGGTGCCTCCATGTTTTTCGACCATGCTTTTGACATAGAAAAGCCCTAAGCCGTATCCCTTCACGTTATGAAGATTCCCGGTCGGAACGCGATAGAATTTGTCGAATATATGTTTCTGCTTATCCAGCGGAATACCTATTCCATGATCAGAGACGGTGATAGTCACCGTTTCTTCCGTTTGGCGGCACTGAATCGTAATCTCTGCTTCTTGTTTCGAATATTTCACGGCATTGTCTATCAGGTTACTGATGATATTGCTGAAATGAGTGCGGTCGGCTACTATCGTCAGTGCTTCCGGTTCTGTTTCCAGTGTTATGTGTACGGGGATATCCGCTTTTAGCTGGTGCTGCTCTATTAAAGAAGTAATCAGTTCTTTCAGACAAATCTCTTCGGGGTGCAGTCTGAACGTCTTGCGGCTTTCCATGCTCATGGAAAGAATCTGTTCGACGAGTCCGCTCAAACGCTGTAGCTGCTCTTGGCTGACGCGCAGATATTGGTCACGTTTGCTTTTCTCTTCCGCCTGGTTGAAATTCAGCAGCGCATCGTTAGCGGCATACGCCACGGCAATCGGAGTCTTTAACTCATGCGTGATGTTGTTCGTAAAGTTGCTCTTCATTTCTTCCAGCGTCTTTTGTTTCAGCAGTGTGCGGATGAGGAACCAGAAGGAAAATCCGAGGATGAGGAAGATGACAAATGAAGTGACCAGGATGCCGGTCATTTGTTTCCATACCAGGGAGGTGATGGGTTCCATTATCAGTTGGTAGCGTTGGCTGTGATGCCTGTTGAATTCGTAGTCGTAGCGGATGGCTTTCGGGCTGGGGATATAGGTGCTGTCTCCTGCGATGCCCAGTGTATCTATGAATGTCTGGGATGAATCCTGAGTGGCTCCGCTGTATATATATAAGGTATGGTGAGGTACATCTATGTTGTGTGCTTTCAGTACATCGGTCAGTAGACTGTCATATTTTTGCAGGTTGATGTCGATGTAGGTGTCCACGCCGGAGTGCATACCCTGCTGGACGCTGAGTATGAGTTCTTTCATTGAGTCCTGTTTCTTTAATAATACATCAAGTCCGCTTTCGCTGGAGGCAACGGCGCTGGCATCCGGATCATTGTCATTGACGGCCAGGGTATCTACTGCTGTTTCCGTGCGTGTATGCAGGGTGTCTTTGTAGGTACTGTCCGTATAAGAGACGGTCTGGCTTGTCACCAGCGACTTGCCGTCCGCACCATATCCGGCGGAAACGGTGACCGAACCATGTTCCACATTATCCTTTTGCAGCTCGTTGACGCGAAGCACGATTTCATTAAAGTCGCTCGTACGCATGGCGTCTTTGATATTATTGTTCATTTCCTGCTTCATCGTGCGGTAAAGCCCTGTCAGCCAATATGTCTGGTAAACAAAGATGCCTGTCAGCGAGCAGATGACAAGGATAATGATATGTTTCAACGGTAGTTTCATACGGACAAAGATAGTATGAAACTGTTATTTTTCTTCTCTTTGATAAGACTAAATAACACTAAAAGGTGGAATTAACAGTCTGTTGCTTAGGTATCTATCTGTAAAAAATGAAAAAAGAATAGGTAACGACTTAGTAACGAGCTTTTTTTTAGATAGATTTAGGCATTTATATACGACCTAACACCGCATAACAAATCGCATTCTATATTATTTTATTCTTTTGGGATATGTCTTTTAATTGCATTAAAATATTATCAACTTCTATCTAAAGCTTTAATGTTTTCTTTTATTTTTTTCATGTGACAAATATACTTCTTGTGATTTATGGTAATAGTTCTATATGTTCTGCAAAGATGTTTTTTACCATCCTTGCGAAGAACATTCCACTAAATATATTGTGAATTACTTGCATATATCGTTGAATTTTAGTATGTTTAAATTGATGTTATGAATAGATATATTACCCTTTTAACTTTATCTGAAAACTTTCCCGATGAAGAAAGTTACATCAGATACTTTGAGAAGATGCGGTGGGGAGATAAAGTTATTTCTCCTTATGATAAACTTCTAAGGTCTAGTGTAGTAATGGAAAATACAAGTATAAGAATACTAAAAAATCTTTTGATGTCAAGACCGGAACTTCTTTGCAACACGAAGTAACCTATGGAGTCTGTTTTTATGCTATGATGTTGTGTTTGTCTCATAAACGGGGTATTTCTTCATGTCAATTGACAAAAGATTTAAAATTACGCAGAAGAGTGTGTAGAAAATGCTTTATAAAATTAGATAAAATATGGGAATGGAGAATAATCACACCTTATCAGGTGAGGCTGAAATTGATGAAGTGTTTATGGGTAGAAAAAACAAGAACAGACATAAGGACAAGAAAGTAGAGAAATGTCAGAGACGTAGTTATAAGGAAAAAGTTCCTGTATTTGGAATATTGGAAAAAAGTGGTAAAGTTATTGCTAAAGTTGTTTAATATTCATGGTGATACATTTCTTTCCGTTATAAATGAATATGTAACAAAGGGAAATGTTATTTATACCGATGGAGTAGGTTATTCAGATATTAATATTGATTACTAACAGAGAGAGATGTAGACCATAGTAAGAACTATTATGGAACAACCTATGTTAACGAGGACAGAGACGTTATTAGTACAAATGGAATAGAAAATGTATGGTTACATTTCAAGAGAATGATATTTAGGGTATACTATCATGTAAGAAAGAAATATATTGATGAATTTGTTTCCCGATTTAATCCCCGGAATAATATCGATTCTCAAAGATTTGATTTACTGTTGCGAAACATAGCTTAATTATGGGAAAAGAGGAAAATAAGGTTACTACAATAATCTTAGAATAAAAGAAGAAGAGAAAAGGAAAGCGGAAGAGCTTATAAGTACTAGCGGGAAAATTGTACTAGGTATTAGTGCTTTTCTATTTTTTCTATTTATATTGATGACATGCAAATAATTTGTTATCTTAGCGACTAATTAAAGTACCGGAGGATTTTCCTCCGGTATAACTAAAAGTTATAGTAATAAGGCTAGTGTAGAGTTGTATATAACTGCTTACTATTAACATATTATTTAATACATTATGAATACGCAATTAATAGAGTTTTTATTGGAAACATCTTTGGGGCAATTCATGTTAGCAGGCGAAGAAGGTAATCTTCCTTTGGCAAAAAAATCTGGATTGAAACTCGTTTTTCCTTTAAAATCGAATGATGATGAAAGGGATCGAAGGAGAATAAGTGAACAGGAGATACGTTTCTTGTTTGTACGTGTCATCGACAATGCAAAGGACTTTGACGGTTACTATGCGGTAGAAGTACCAACAGTTAGGAAATATCGTTTTAAGGATATTCAACCCATCGTGACTGGAGAAAACAAGATGGATGGTTATTGCTCGGCAAGTATTGACGTGTGCCTTTATAACTCAAAACTAGAACGGACCAATCTGATAGAGTTCAAGGCTCATAATGCCCCATTAAAGCACATTGAAAAAGATATTCTAAAGTTAATCAAAGAGAATGGCGATAATTATTTCGTTCATGTTTTGAAAAATATTGATAGGGGAACGCTCCCCGTCGTCATTGACAAATACAAGGACTCTATCAGAAATGTTTGGTCATCTGATAAATGTAAGAATAATTGCAGCCGCCTGACATTCTATATTTGCGTAAAATCTCACTCTTTGATATTTAAGAAATCCATTGATTTGAATCGGGATTCGGAATGTGCACAGGTAGTTCAGGAATTGGACGGGAAATTTGAGCGGCACGATGGTGATATTACGATCGGGGACTGGGAAAAAATAAAGTATGCACCCTAAGAAAGTGGATACCAATAGTCATAAAAGACTACGATGTATTGAATATTAAAGATAAACAGAGAACATTCTGATGAAGTTTATTAGATGTACAACCTTAATAATCATAACCTATGGGATTTATTGGTGAAATAAATATCTATTCTGCAAAAAGAAGAAACAGAAGTACCTATTATCGTAGAACAAAAAAATAATGTGCAGGTTGGAAGTGATATTAGTCAACAGTCAGAGAAGATTTGAATATTGCTATTAACTCCAAAATAATGACTAAAGAAGTCAGAGGCCAGTTATGACATTGTCGGGATTTTGAATTCTCTAAATCTGCATAGTTAGGAATTTAGGTCTTTTTAGGAAAACGGGAAATGATCACTTGAAACCAATAGGCTGAAAATAATAGATATGAAAATCTTCAAAATAATTCCATGTAGAG
>OHGH01001280.1_pt1 | contig 9151 bp, 7 predicted proteins | sample 1567801 | NCBI WGS metagenome assembly OHGH01 (sample SAMEA3879519, study PRJEB24766) | human gut metagenome | biome: human-associated habitat; feature: feces | place: USA | collected 1985/1987
TCTTAACAAGAGATTTCTCTGATATAATTAGTCGATAAGTACCATTTTTATTTATTATACTCAATGAAGGATCTATTTTTCTAAGAAACGAGCGCAGACGTCCAATCGCTTTATGCATTCGCTCATCATTACCTGAATTATCAGGCCACAATTTTTCTATAATAAAATCTTCCTTTAATGTATAGCCATTATCTTTTTCTTGAAAAAATAGTTCTAAAAGTAAACTGGACTGCCCCTGAATATTATACTTAACATCATTTACCTCTATGATATTCTGATCTGCATAGAATATTAGACTCTCACCCAATATGTAAGAATGTAAGGGAATAATATCCACTCTCTGTACTTCTTTAATTATTTGTTTTTCAACCTGAACTTCTTTGATAATTTCCACAGGAACCTCTTTTAAGATTTCCACGGGAGTCTCCTTGATAATCTCGACTATTTCTTTACTACGTAATGAATTGATCCTGCGACTGAGAATTATGAAAAACGTATAAAATCCATATCCAACAATTATATATAGCAATAAATATAGCAGCACCTCTTTATATATCATCCCCCATAGAGTGTAATGCAAATAACCCATTACTTCTATCTCACAGGCATAACCTATATAAAAAGTAAAAACTAAATTTGAAGAATTGCCCCATTCACTCTGATAGGTCTTTTGAGATTCTACACTACCGTCTTCATGCGTCAAAGAAATACGTAAAGCTGATTCTAAATAAATATCTGCTTTATTTAATTGTTCATCCCATATAAGATTTAAAGAGTCAGGCTGAAGTGGCTTTTCATAAAAAATAAAAGTATGCAAAGCACGTAAATTACTATTATGAGTAATATTCATAGAGTTTTTCTTGGAATCCATCCGATATAAATGTCTTCCTGACGCATCTTCCCAATAAACTGAATCAGGCATTTCAGTAGAGATAGCCGATTCAGAATTAAAGTAAAATGACAGTCCTCCGTTTATATTTCTATTTTTCAACTCTTTATCCAGTGCTTCAGTAAAAGTCTCTTTCGCTTTCTCCTTAAGCTCCGTTACTTTGAATTCATAAGTATATTTGCATGCAAGGAAGAATACAATTCCTCCAATACAAGCTATAGCAGATAACAGAATTATGATTTTAGGTCTCATTTTGCTTTACTTTATGTTGTTTTGTACTACAAAGATAACATTTTTCACAACAATCTAAACTTTCTCTTTAAAAAAAGATATAACTTAATAGAAGAAAAGCCACTTTGTAGTCAGACAAATATTCATAATATAAATGTTTGTAGCATCAAAACTCTTATTTATTAAGCTATACTATTTAATAAGACTGAAAACAGGATTTATCAAGCTACTGATTATCAATAATATACAAATCGCCATTTTTCCTTTAAAACCAAAAGGGCGTTCCTTTAAAACCAACGACCCGTTTCTTTAAAACCAACGGGCCTTTGGTTTTAAAGAAACGGACCATATTAAAGCAAAAAAAATAAGTTTGTTAACAATATTCAATATCCAATAAGCATAAAACAAGACTAGATACTTTATTAACATTATTCGATTTGCATAATTCTATTCAAATAACTACCTTTACGGAAAATTGAAACAGGTATGGCAAAAGAAATTAACCCATTTATAGTAACTGGAAAAATAGAACCCGAGTACTTCTGCGATCGCGTGAAAGAATCAGAGAGGCTGGTTAAATCATTAACCAATGGCAATAACCTTGTCATTATCTCACCCAGAAGAATGGGTAAAACGGGACTAATCCGTTTCTGTTATGAGAAACCTGAAATAAAAGAAGAATATTATACTTTCTTCATTGACATACTCCATACATCAAGCTTAAGAGAATTCACTTATCTGCTTGGCAAAGAAATTTATGAAACACTATTGCCCCGCAGTAAGAAAATGGCGAGCCTGTTTATCCAGACACTTAAATCAATCAATGGTAAATTCGGATTTGACCCGCTGACCAATCTACCTACTTTCAATCTGGAACTGGGGGATATTGATCGACCCGAATATACACTGGAAGAAATATTTCAATGCCTGATAGCAGCAGACAAACCTTGTATTGTTGCCATCGACGAGTTTCAACAAATTGCTAAATATCCCGAGAAGAATATAGAAGCATTACTACGCACACACATACAGAAAATAGAAAACAGCAACTTCATCTTTGCCGGAAGTGAACGGCACATGATGCAGGAAATGTTTCTATCTTCATCCCGTCCATTCTACCACAGTGCCGATATTTTGGAACTGAAAGCCATTGCACCGGAAATCTATATACCATTTATCGCAGACCATTTCCAAAAAAGAAAACGGCATATTGAAATCGAAAATATAGAAAAAGTATATCGGCTATTCAAAGGACATACCTTTTATATTCAAAAAACATTCAATGAAGCTTTTGCAGATACACCGAAAGGGAAAGAATGTACACTGGAAATTATCAAAACAGCTATAGATAACCTTATTGCATATAATGATACAATCTTTCGGGAAATCTTATCTAATATTCCCGAAAAGCAAAAGGAATTGCTTTATGCCATTGCCAAAGTAGGTGAAGCAGAAAACGTCACATCAGCGAAATTTATCAAACGATACAGTCTGACATCCGCAAGTTCTGTACAGTCCGCAACTAAAAAACTGCTTGAAAAAGACATTATTACAGAAATCAATAAAGTATATTCGGTTACCGACAAGTTCTTTGGTATGTGGATCAATACTATTTATGGCAATAAATATACCCTTTAGCAAAAACGCAACTACAATTACCATCAAATAAATCACAAAGTTAACACAATATATGGTAATTACCGAATACCAATTATATTATTATGTTCTCACTATAAATATTTTAGCCCTATTTCTCTTCAATATCCTTGTTTTTCAAAACACATACGTTATCTTTGTAGTTATAGTACAAAATAAAGCAAAACAAAATGAAATCTAAAAACATCATTCTATTATTTACTTTGGCATTGCCATTGTTCAGTTGTAGTGAATCACAGAAAAGAGTATCCTTTAGCGAAAGCACAACTGCTAAATCTACCGCTTTGAAGGAAGCCTTTATCTCCATTCCAATGGATATAAAAAAGAAAGGAGATATCTTATATGCCGGTGATTTTAAAGGAGACAGCCTTTTATACTGCTATAGTCTTAGTGAACAACGCTTTGTAAATCAAATGCTACCACAAGGACAAGGACCTGATGAATTTTTAAGCCCTGTCGAATTCTTTCTGTCTGATTCGTCTGCTTTCATACACAATCGATGGCACTTCACAGCGCAAAACTATACATTCAACGCGAAAGACTTTTCCATCCGGCGACAAGGAGAATTGATACACCTGCCCATGAGCATTGACAGAGTCTATCCGATGAGCGAATCACGCTTTATAGCGTCCGGCGTTTTTGAAGATTGCAGATTCCTTATTTTAGATAATGACGGCAATGTTATATCCAAATCTGGCGACTTCCCGAACTATCAAAGTGGAGAAGAAACCATACCCAATACGGCTAAAGGTATGTTTCATCAATCACAATTCGGTTACAACACCGACCGGAAACGTCTGGCATGTGCTACCAGTAATGTACTTGAGCTATGGGACTATAAGCCGGAAACATTAACGCTCCATAAAAGACTATTGTTAGCACCCTATCATTATCAGTTCAATTCAAGCCCAGACGGTGTGTATGCGGAAAGTGATAATCCTGATGCCGAACTGGGAGCACGAGGCATTGCCGTTTCCAATAACTATGTTTATGTACTGTATAACCCAAACACCAATCGGATGCACGAAGAACAAAAAGAAACTCTAAACAGCGAGATTTGGGTTTTCGACTGGGAAGGAAAACCGATACGTAAAATTTTGACAGATACTCATATAGAATGCTTCTGTGTAGATGAAACCGATACTTCATTTTATTGTGTAATGACTGCACCGGACTATTGTATTGGGATAGTGTCACCATCCCATTAACATAGTGACAGTATGTGCCAAGGATAGTGTCACTATCCCGAGCACATACTGTCACTATAACAAATCGAATATTTTGAGCTATTCTTGTCCTATTCCGCCCGCTGCGTAGGCAGCGTAAACTCCTGAGAATCACAGATTACTCCATTCTCATCGGACACCGCTACGCGGAAAGTCACTTCACCATCTTTCAGCTTACTTCCGGCATAGACCGTAGCCGTATAGCGGATACCCTCACCCGGAAGAATTTCTTCTATCATTACAGTAGGAGAAATGCCGATATGTTTCACTTTCCCGACCGTCTCTACAATAGGAACCACGTCATAAACCGGATTTCGTCCTTCATTCATGATTTCAAAGATGATCTTGCTGCTTTCTCCCCCGTCTATCGCATGATTACGGTTATCGTCAATAAAGCGAATCTTGCGCAGTTTCAACTGAGTCAGTTGCTGCTGAGTCTGCGTCCGAGGTTTAAACTTAGAGTGAGACTGCCCTTGTCTGACTTCCGGAACGTAAGCATATTCCTCTATCGGGTCCGGTTTCGGAGCAGTCAGCGCATTCCCTATCGCTGCACCGGCAATGGTGCCAACAATATTTCCAATGGCAGAGCCGCGATATCCGCCCCTCCAGCCACGATTATTATCTCCGATAAGTCCGCCTATCGAACTTCCCAGACTTCCCCCAATTGCAGCACCACCTACAATTGCTCCGGGATTTCCCATACGTCCCGATGCACATCCGCTCAACATCAGAGCAGAAAGCAGAATTACAGTTAGTTGTTTCCTCATGATCATCTCTAATTTTACTATGATTACTCTATCACCTTAAAACGTGCAAAACGCAACAATAGTTGCTTGTCCCCTGCATTTTTAAAATGAATCGTTGCTTTTGCATTATCACCCGTTCCTTCTACCCTGATCACTTCGCCCAAACCGAAACGTTCGTGTTCTATCATCTGCCCCGCCTGTACTCCTGTTACAGATGCCGAACCGGCTGAAGCCGACCGTATACTGCTTCCACTCACCGCACTGACCTTCTTCAAATTCTTCGGCACAGTGGGCGCAATCACCTGAGCCTTCGGACGTTCACGATCAGAAAATTTAGTACCATAAGGCGTTCGTGTAGGAGATGCCGCACGTGTAAATCCACCTTCGATCTCCCTGCGGAAACGCCCCGCACCTTCGTCTACCGACCGGCTGACTCCCGCCTCATGCGGCAACCGCAAATAATTCACATCGATATCGCGCAAGAAACGGCTGGGACTTCCAAACTCCATCTTTCCATAACGGAAACGGGTCTTGGCAAAAGAAATATAACAATGTTCTTCGGCACGGGTAATGGCCACGTAGAACAAACGGCGCTCCTCTTCCAGAGCACGCGGAGAATCGCCCACCATACCACTAGGGAAAAGGTTTTCTTCCAGCCCCACTACGAATACGTTTTTGAACTCCAGCCCCTTGGCCGAATGAACGGTCATCAACGTTATCTTTTCTCCATCATCCGCTTTGTCCGAGTCCTGATCAGTAAGCAAGGCAATCTCCGAAAGGAAATCTGTCAGAGAAATATTCGGGTTGCCTTCTTCCTGCCGCAACGCGCAGAAATCATTCATACCATTCACCAATTCCTCAATGTTTTCCTTACGACTCAGATTCTCCGGCGAAGTATCCTGACAGACATCATTGATGATGCCGGACCGGCGGATAATATCCGTTCCTATCTCATACGCACTCTTGTCCACCTGATCGGTCATAAAGCCTTCTATCAGTTCACGGAAACCTTGCAGTTTGGTGTGCGTACCTTTATTGATATTCAGCCCATAGCTCAATGGTTCGCAAAGCGCCGCCCAAAGGCTGACACCATTTTCAGTGGCAGCGGAGATGATTTTTCCAACTGTCGTATCACCGATGCCACGGGCAGGATAATTAATGATTCGCTTGAATGCTTCTTCATCATTCGGGTTCACTACCAAGCGGAAGTAAGCAATGACGTCCTTAATCTCCTTACGCTGGTAGAATGAAAGTCCGCCATAGATCTTATAGGGCATACTTCGTTTCCGAAGAGCCTCCTCGAAAACACGGCTCTGCGCATTCGTACGGTATAATATGGCAAAATCGGCATAGCCGTAACTATGTTCCCGACGCAGTTCAGCTATCTTATTGGCTACGATATCCCCTTCTTCCACATCGCTGTAAGCCTGAAACACGCCAATCGGTTCGCCACGTTCTTTTTCAGAGAATACTTCTTTCCGAATCTGACGTTCATTCTTTTCGATCAGACTGTTGGCAGCACAGACAATGGTTTGCGTAGAACGATAATTCTGCTCCAGTTTAAAGACTTTCGTATTAGGATAAACCTTCGTGAAATAAAGGATATTATCAATATCCGCTCCACGGAAAGAGTAGATGCTCTGCGCATCATCGCCTACCACACAAACACGCTGATTTTCTTTCGTCAGCTGGAGTACGATACTATGCTGGGCATAATTCGTATCCTGATACTCGTCCACCAGCACATAACGGAACTGCTCCCTATAACGGGCCAGCACTTCCGGAAAGTCGCGGAACAGAATATACGTATACACCAGCAGATCATCGAAATCCATAGCTCCCGCCTGACGGCATCTTTCCCAGTAACGGGTATATATTTCACGGACAGCGGGCACTTTGGCTGCCATATCTCCTTCATACGCTTCTTTGTTGGCAGCATATCCCGTAGGAGAAACCAAATGGTTTTTGGCACTTGAAATGCGGGCCTGCACCATCCCCGGCTTATATGTCTTTTCGTCCAGTCCCATCTCCTTGATGATGGAACGGATCAGACTTTTACTATCCGCCGAATCATAAATGGTAAATTGGGAAGTGAATCCGATATACTTTGCTTCGGCACGGAGAATGCGGGAAAAGACGGAATGGAAGGTACCCATCCACAAATAACGTGCCCGCTCCATGCCCACCTGACGGGCTATACGTTCTTTCATCTCACGCGCCGCCTTATTGGTAAAGGTCAGTGCGAGGATGTTCCACGGTTGATAGCCGTTTTCCAGCAGATAGGCAATTTTATAAGTCAACACACGTGTCTTTCCCGAACCTGCACCGGCTATCACCAGCGAAGGCCCGTCGTTATAAGTCACTGCTGCACACTGACTCTCATTTAATTCCTCTATATAGTTGGTATTCATAACAGCATTATAAAAACAATGAGGATTTTTAACAAACCCTTGGCGTTCAAATTTGTTTCAATACGACAAAAGTATAACATTCATTTGACAATGAAGATATTTTTATGAATTTTCATCACTAACTATTTAACCTAACCACTCAAAGCAATGAAAAAGAGTATATTTTTATCATTTATTTTATGTTTGTGCCTCATCGCCTGCATACCACAGCAAGTAATGGCGCAAAAGCAAAGCCGCATGGAAAAGCTGCTAAGGTATCTGAACGACAATGACGCCGACAAATGGCAGAAGAACAGGGAAAAACTGGATGACGAAACAAAGGCGTACTATGCCGAAGATTTATCATTGATGGACGTCCTCAACGACCTGTGGAACGGACAGAGCGAACAGGCAGCCACCCTCTACTTCGGCTGCTACGAGAAAGCCGCCCAAAGTAACTTCCCCGGCATCTGCGAAGGGGAAAAGATTCCGCTTTCTCAGATACGGGACAAGGCGGACCAGTCCATTATCAACCTGCTGGAGGCCTCGAAAGATAAAATACCTTTCAGCCGGGCACTGCTGGACAGCATTCACGCCACCGAATATCCGGTTGACTCCGCCATGCTGCAACGGCTGCAGAACATCCGCGAGGTGGCACTGCTGGAAGGAATGCTCAAAACCCCCACTCCCATCATCTATCAGACTTACGTCAAGGAGTATCCCAACGGCAAATTTATTGCACAAGTCAACGCCTCCGAAAACGTACGGCTCTACCAACTGGTGAAGACGGCCCCGACTCCTGCAAACTTCAAAGCCTTCTTTGAAGACCCCGAAATGCAAAAGTATTATCAAGACAGAGGTCCGCGCCCCTATCTTGCCGAGGTCCGTACCTTATACGATGATTTCCTGTTCCAACGTATCGACAGCCTGAAAAAAGAAGGAAATGCCACCGCCATCCGGCAGATTATCGATGATTATAAGAACACACCTTATCTGTCCACCGGTGCACGGACTCACCTGAACGATCTTGAATATCTCAGTGAAAAGGCAGACTTCGAGCTTCTGAAACCGGCAATAGTCAACTCCGAATCGCTCGGTTTATTGCAGGAATTCCTCAAAACACACAAGTATAAGGAATTTCGTGACCAGGCAAAAAATTTGCGTGCTCCATTTATCCTGCAAGCCATTGTTTCCACCCCGACTACCGTGAAATATTACACTCAAGGACGATTGATAAAGTGCTGCGAAACCGACAGCACCGGCAATATTACGACCAGCTACACCTACAATGACAAGGGGCAGCTTACCACCACATTATCCGTGACTGAAAAGAACGGGCAACCCATCAACGAGGTGCAAACCAGCAGGCTGTACGACCCGCAAGGCCACTGCATCTTCGAAGTGAAGACTAATCCGAAAACCAAAACGGACTTTTACCGCCGTGCACGCCGCATCGGTATCGACGGTAGCATCGAAAGCGATTCTCTAAAATACATGGACGGCAGATATACCGTCAGCAGCTACAACAAGCAGGGATTACTGACGGAAACCAAAGAGTACAACAAGAACGGGGAAATGGAGGGATATACAGTCAACAAATATGATGACAAAGGCAGAATGACCGAATCTCAGCATCAGAATATGCTCTTTGTCAATTCGCCCAACCAGATTCTCTCGCAAAAAGAACTGTATGAATATGATAAATACGGATACCTCACCCGCATCGTCTACCAACGTATCTTCGGCAACAGCCAGAAGACGTCCGGCTGCCTGACCTGCCTGTACGACGAGTACGGAAACCGGATCGACGGTGACTCCTATTACGAATATGACAATACGGGACAATGGATATGCCGCACCAGCTATGACAACCCGCAGCAAGTGGAACGTATACAGTACATTTATAAATAAAAATAAAATACCGTGAACCTTTTGCGAACTATGGCTGTTATTATAGTATAACAAAACCATTTAAAGTTTTGACAATATGAATACTATATTAATGTCTTTAAT
>OHGH01001284.1_pt1 | contig 9124 bp, 7 predicted proteins | sample 1567801 | NCBI WGS metagenome assembly OHGH01 (sample SAMEA3879519, study PRJEB24766) | human gut metagenome | biome: human-associated habitat; feature: feces | place: USA | collected 1985/1987
GGTTCTCTCAGATGAAAAAGCTCCTGCCCCTGTTGCTGTGCTCCCTGCTGCTGGCAGGAGCACTGACCCTGCCAGCCTTTGCCGAGACGCTCGTTGCGGAGAAAAACCAGTTGCCTGCCGCAGGAAGTGTGTGCACCTCCTGCGGAGAGGGCCGCATCCACCCTTTGACCGCTTCCACCCCGTGGAAGCTATGCAGTACGCTTCCCTGTGAGGAAAGCGTTTGGCACAAAGATGGGGTCCTGGAACGTCAGGTCAGCTACTATCGCTACTGTGACCACTGCCAGGCTCTGCACGCCTATACCGAGACCGAGAGCCGCACCGCCCACCTGCACAACAAGCATTACCAGCAAAAGCTGCGTAACGGTACGTTATAACTACTTCTGCCCCAAAGGAGGTTCTCTCAGATGAAAAAGCTCCCGTCCCTGCTGCTTTTCTCCCTGCTGCTGGCGGCGGCTTTGGCCCTGCCAGCCTTTGCCCAGGCACCTGCTGCCGCAGACCCCTGCCCCAAATGTGGGGAGGGGGTGCTCCAACAGCTGGAGACAGCCTACTCTCCCTGGGTCGTGACCGGAACGTTACGCTGCGCAGAAAATCCACGCTGCCTGGACAGCCATATAGAGCGCAGCGTATTCTATACATGGCGCTGTGATCACTGCCGCCAGGGTGTGCGCCGCACCGAGACCGAGACCCGCACCGCCCACCTGCACAACAAGCATTACCTAGCCAAGTTCCAACGTGGAACGCTGTAACCGTTCTCCCCTAAAGGCCCGCGCCGCCATTAAAAGGCAGACGCGGGCTTTTTTGTATACAACTTTGCGTTATTAGTCATACTTCTCCCGCAAAAAATGGCAAAAGTGTTAATAATCCTACTTTTTCGGCTGGACAAAGGACAGTTGTCCGTGCTAAAATAGGCTTTGTTCGTTCCTCGCGGTCAAATGACTGCGAGAAAGCTTTTTTCCAGCGGGACTGCGGCTTGTATACATTGCCCGCTGAGCGAGTCATTAGGAGGAATCTATGCTCGAGAAAGTCTTTCATCTGAAAGCGAACCGCACCGATGCAAAAACCGAGATCATGGCAGGCATCACCACCTTCATGACCATGGCTTACATCCTTGCGGTCAACCCCAACATCCTGTCTGCTGCCGGCATGGATGCCAACGCTGTGCTGATCGCCACCTCTCTGGCGGCCTTTGTGGGCACCGCCCTGATGGCCCTGATGGCCAACTACCCCTTTGCACTGGCCCCCGGCATGGGCCTGAACGCTTACTTTGCCTACACCGTGGTTCTGACCATGGGTTACAGCTGGCAGGTCGCCCTGATGGCCGTCTTTGTGGAGGGCCTGGTGTTCATCGTGCTGTCCCTGACCAACATCCGCGAGGGCATCTTCAACGCCATCCCCATGACCCTGAAATCCGCTGTCAGCGTGGGCATCGGCCTGTTTGTGGCCTTTGTTGGCCTGCAGAACGCCAAGCTCATCGTGGACAACAGCTCTACCCTGGTGAGCTACCAGCACTTTAAGGGCGAGACCTTCAACAGCGTGGGCATCGGCGCCATCCTCACCCTGATCGGTGTGCTGATCACCGCCGTCATGCTGGTGAAAAAGGTCAAGGGCGGCATCCTGTACGGCATCCTGATCACCTGGGGCCTGGGCATCGTCTGCGAGCTGGTGGGCCTGTACATCCCCAACCCTGAGCTGGGCATGTACTCTGTGATCCCCACCGCCTTTATCAGCTTCGACTTTTCTTCCTTCGGCAAGACCTTCGGCCAGGTGTTCAAGATGGACTTCAGCTCCATCCACCCGCTGGACTTCTTCGCCGTGATGTTCTCCTTCCTGTTTGTTGACCTGTTCGACACCCTGGGCACCCTGATCGGCGTGGCTTCCAAGGCCGATATGCTGGACAAGGACGGCAAGCTGCCCCGCATCAAGGGCGCACTGATGGCCGATGCTGTGGCCACCAGCGTGGGCGCTGTGTTCGGCACTTCCACCACCACCACCTATGTGGAGAGCGCCTCCGGCGTGACCGAGGGCGGCCGCACCGGCCTGACCGCTATGACCACCGGCGTTCTGTTCCTGCTGGCCATCGTGTTCAGCCCCCTGTTCCTGACCATCCCCTCCTTTGCCACTGCACCGGCTCTGATCATCGTGGGCTTCTACATGATGGGCTCCGCTGCTAAGATCGACTTCAACGATCCCTGCGACGGCATCCCCGCCTTCCTGACCATTGCCGCAATGCCTCTGGCATACAGCATCTCGGAGGGCATCGCCATCGGCGTCATCTCCTGGACTCTGCTCAACCTGATCAGCGGCAAGGCTAAGGAGAAGAAGATCAGCCCCCTGATGTATGTGCTGACTGTGATGTTCATCCTGAAGTACGTGCTGCTGTAAGGATACCACAGCATCTTCCCACTTTTTGCGAGAAAAAGCGGGGCAGACCCCTTTTCAAAATGGCCTGTGCGAAAGCACAGGCCATTTGTTTTTATCGCATCGGTCCCAGCACGGGCAGGCGCCCGCCCCTTTCCCCCGCCTGCGGGCCAGAGTCCCACCTTGTTCTGTTCCTATTTATGTGATACACTGAAAGGGTGAGCAACAGCCCCATGAGCAGGGAGGAAAACAGACTATGAGCGAACCACAGACCAACCGAGAAGCCGAGCTTGCCCGGCGGGAGGCAGCACTGGCTGCCAAGGAAGCCGAACTGGCCCGGCAGCAAGCCGCGCTGGACGCCCAGCGGGCTGCACAGGCCGGGCAGCAGCCGCAGCATAAGCTGCTGGACAACGGCGACCCCCATTTTGTCAATCCGAAAGAGAAGCTGTACGACCGCTTTCCCCTCAGTGTCCATCAGATGGATATCCTGATCGGGGTGCTGCTGGGATTGATCGTGCTGTTTTTGTTCCTGGGCATCAACCATATCAGTTTCTTTGGCCTGTTCGGGGGCTGAAAAAAGCAGAAACCGGCTGCATCGGAGAAGCTCTGATGCAGCCGGTTTGCTTATAAAAAGAGCCGCTCCAAACGGAGCGGCTCTTGGTTTTGATCAGCGAAGGATCACTTCTTTGCCAGATACTTGCGGATATCAATGGCCACAGCCACGATGATGACCAAGCCCTGGACGATGTAGGTGTAAGAGGAGTTGACGTTCATGAACTGCAGGGCGACCTTCATCAGCTCAAAGACGCCCACGCCCACCAGGATGCCGGGCACAGTGCCCACGCCGCCGGTGGTGGAAACGCCGCCGATGGTGCAGGCTGCGATAGCGTCCAGCTCATAACCCATAGCGGTGTTGACCGAAGCGCCGCCGGACTTAGCAGCCATCAGGCAGCCTGCCAGACCAAACATGCAGGAAGCCAGGATGTAGATGCGGATCTTGGTAGCGGTAACGTTGACACCGGCCACCTCAGCAGCAGCTTCGTTGCCGCCGATGGCGTACATGTACTTGCCGTGACGGGTCTTGTTGTACAGGAACCAGAAGCACAGAGCCACGATCAGGGCGATCCAGATCAGCACGGGGATGCCCAGGAAGGTGTCAATGGCCAGAGAGGTAAAGCCCTTGTTCAGGGAGCCGATGGGGGTACCGCCGGTGTACACCAGGCAGATACCGTACACCACCTGCTGCATACCCAGCGTAGCAATAAAGGGCTGCACCTTCAGGTAAGAGACCACCAGGCCGTTGCACAGACCAACGACTGCGCAGATGGCGATGACCAGCAGGAAGACCACCGGGGTGGGCAGATTGGCGTAGAACTTGCCAGCAGCGCCTTCGGTCTGGGCAAAGATACAGGCCAGACAGGCAGCGAAGCCTGCCACACGGCCAGCAGACAGGTCGTTGCCGGTGGTGATCAAGCAGCCGGAGATACCCAGGGCGATGATGTAACGGATGGAAACGTTCTTGAGCAGGTTGATGATATTAGTGGGTGCAAAGAAGTTGGGGTGGATGATGCCCACGACCAGGGATACGATCAGCATCAGCACAACGATGGCGTTGTCCCCCATCCATTTCTTCACCGCTCTGGCGTTCAATTTTTTGGTAGCTTCCACGATTAGACAGCCTCCTTATTTACTGATTCGCCGCTGCCGCCTCGGGCGCGGTCTCAAACTGGGTGGCCAGGGCCATGATATTCTCCTGGGTGGCGTCCTTGCCGTCGATAAAGCCGGTGATCCGGCCGTCACACATGACCATGACCCGGTTGGACATACCAATGATCTCGCTCATTTCAGAAGAGATCATAATGATGCTCTTGCCCTGCTTGGCCAGGTCGGCAATGATGCAGTAGATCTCGTACTTTGCACCAACGTCGATGCCGCGGGTGGGCTCGTCCAGGATCAGCACGTCCGGGTTGTTGGCCAGCCAGCGGGCGATCAGCACCTTCTGCTGGTTGCCGCCGGACAGGCTCTTGATCTGGGTCTTGGGGCTGGGCACCTTAATGGCCATCTTCTCTTTGTTGGACTGCACCAGATCCAGGATGCGCTTGTTGTCCAGCATGATGGGGCCCTTGCGCAGCTGATCCAGCGATGCAATGGAGATGTTGTCCGCAACGCTCAGCACGCCCAGGATACCGGTAGCACGGCGGTCCTCGGTCAGCAGAGCCACGCTCTTTTTGATGGCGTCGCCGGGGCGCTTGATCTTGACCTCTTCGCCCTTGATCCACACCTTGCCCTCTGTGTGGGCACGCAGACCAAAGATGCCTTCCATCAGCTCGGTGCGCTGTGCGCCCACCAGGCCGGCCACGCCCAGGATCTCGCCCTTGTGCAGCTCAAAACTGCAGTGGCGGAAGGAGCGGGGATGGATGGAGGTGAAGTTCTCCACCTTCATCATCACTTCATCGGAGGGGGTGTTCTCCAGCGGGGGATACAGGTTGGACAGCTCACGGCCCACCATCTTGGAAATGATGTCCTCCTTGGACATATTGGCCACATCCCACTTGCCAATGTACTGACCGTCACGCATGATGGTCACTTCATCCGCAATGACCTTGATCTCGTCCATCTTGTGGCTGATGTACACCAGTGCAACGCCCTGTTCCTTCAGCTCCCGCATGATGCGGAACAACGACTCGACCTCGTTCGCCGTCAGGGAGGAGGTGGGCTCGTCCAGGATCAGCACCTTACAGTTGGCCGAGACTGCCTTTGCGATCTCCACCATCTGCATCTGTGCGATGCTCAGGCTGCCCAGCTTTGCCCGGGGGTTGATATCCAGCTTCAGCTTTTTCAGCAGAGTAGCCGTATCCTCGTACATTTTTGCATGGTCCACCACCGTAACGGGGCCATACTTTTTGGTGGGGTAGCGGCCCAGCCAGATATTCTCGGCCACAGTACGGGCCGGAATAGGCTGCAGCTCCTGGTGCACCATCGCAATGCCGCGCTTCAGCGCGTCCAGCGGGGTGGGGATGTTGACCTTTTCGCCCTCGTATTCGATCTCGCCCTCATCCATCTTGTAAATACCAAACATGCATTTCATCAAGGTGGACTTACCGGCGCCGTTTTCGCCCATCAGGGCCATGACCTTGCCGGGACGAAGCTCCAGTTGTGCGTGGTCCAGCGCTTTTACGCCGGGGAAAGTCTTGACCACGCCTTTCATTACCAGACGGTATTCAGACATTGTTCCGCAGAGCCTCCTTTTTATTGATAGTGCCGCGGTGGAGATGTGCAGTCAGCATAAAGCGCGTGCGCCGAGAAAGCAGTTTTCTCGCACGCACGCGCCCGAAAGCTTTTTACGAAGCCCTATGGATCAACTGCACAATCCACTTGCGAAAGGGTAAAAAGCGGGTGTTCCGCCTTTGTCCCTTACTTCAGGTACTCAGCGGCATTCTCCTTGGTGACCTTGACGTAGTCGACCCAGTAGTACTGCTCGACATCCTTGCCATCCACATACAGCTTGGTAGCATCTGCAGCTGCGGTAGCCTGGCCAACGTCGTCGTTCAGCACGGTACCGGTCATGTTGCCGTCCACAACGTTCTGCACAGCCTCAGACAGAGCATCGACGCCCACCAGGTAGACATCCTTGCCCACGGTGCGGCCAGCCTGCTGCAGGGACTGCAGAGCGCCCAGAGCCATAGCATCGTTGTTGCAGAAGACGACCTCGATCTTGTCGCCGTACTGTGCCAGGGCGTTTGCAACGTCCTGCTGTGCCATAGTCTGATCCCAGTTATCCAGGTACTCGTACAGGCACTCCACTTCCATGCCGGCATCGGTCAGAGCCTTGATGGAGTACTCGGTGCGGTACTGAGCGTCGATGTTCTCGGGGTCGCCCTTGCACATAATGTAAGTAACCTTGCCGTCGCCGTTGATATCGCCCTTGGTCTCGGTCTCCAGGATCAGCTCGCCCTGGTAGGTACCGGACTGACGTGCGTCTGCACCAACGTAGCAGCACTTGCCAGCGTAGCTGTCCAGCACAGCCTTCTCAGGCTCGCGGTTGATGAAGACGATGGGGGTGCCGGTAGGAGACACGGTATCCACGATGGTCTGAGCAGAGGTGGTCTGCACAGGGTTGATGACCAGGACGTTGACACCCTGCTGCAGGAAGGTGTTGATCTGCTCGGTCTGGGTGTTCTGGTCGTTCTTGCCGTCCACGATGGTAACGGAGTAGCCCATATCGGTCAGGTACTCCTCCAGGTCGGTGCGGTACAGGGTCATGAAGTTATCAGCGAACTGGTAAATGCACACGCCGATGTTAGCAGAACCAGAAGCAGCGGCGGAGCTGGCAGCGGCAGAAGATGCCACGGAAGAAGCAGCGGTGGAGCTGGAAGAACCACCACAGGCAGTCATTGCAGCAGCGGCGCCGACCACAGCGGAAGCTTTCAGGAAGTCACGACGCGAAATCATTTTCATAATAGTGTTCTCCTTCATACATATCACAGCAAACGCCTTAGGTGCGCATAAGGCCGCACCTGTAAGGTCTGGTTTTATTATAACCATGTTAAAAATTGTCCGCAATAGAACAATTCAACAATAATAAAGGCAGTATTTTGTCAGTTTTTCATAACATTCCCCAGGCTTATGCTTCCTCTTTTTATAATCCAAGACAATTCTGCATAAGTGTGCAACCATCGTGCAGATTATGCAATTTGCCGCCCTGCCATGGTCACACTTTTGTGCTTGTTGTATACTTTCATTTTTCGACCCCTGCACCGGCTTTTCGACAAAATGAAAATCTTTTTCACTTCATGCTCTGCACACTGGGAACACGCCGCAATCCAGCGCCCGCCTGCCTTGCCCGCTGTCCGCTGTTCTCTGCCGCATAAAACAGGCTCATCTCCCTGCTGCCCCGTTCCGGCCTTTTTCCAGAAACGGTAAGATCTGCACCACGCAAAGACCGGCTGGCGCATCCGCACCAGCCGGTCAAAAACGCATTTCAGGGGAGCTTGCCCCTTATCTGCCATATTCATTTTCTGCCTGCTGTGCCAGCTCTGCAGCCTGGTCCAGGGTGATGGTCCCATGGTCTGCCATGCGGCGCAGCACCGCCCGCGTGCGCTCCAGCGCCAGCTGCGGGCTTTTATCCGGCGAATAGGCCGAAGGTGCATTAGGCAGCCCCGCCAGCATCACCGCCTGCCAGTCCGCCAGCTGGCTGGGATCACAGCCAAAATATCCTTGCGCCGCATCATGGATGCCATAGTAGCCGCTGCCAAAATAGATCGTGTTGACATACATCTCCAGGATCTGCTGCTTTGTATAGGTGCGCTCCAGCGCAAACGCCGCAAACACCTCTGCTGCCTTACGGGTCAGTTGTTTTTCTTGTGTAAACAGCTCATTTTTGGCCAGCTGCTGGGTGATGGTGCTGCCGCCTTCGGCTAGACTTCGGGTGCGGAGATTGGTCACCAACGCCCGGCCAATGGCCACCAGATCGATACCGGGGTGGCTTTCAAACCGGCGGTCCTCCACCGAGATCACCGCCTGCAGATACAAGGGCGGAAGCTGCCCGCAGCCTACAAAATCGCCCCGCTGCTGGATCTGCTGATACATCCCCTGGATCGGCGTCGTCTGGATCGCCCGGCGGTACATCTGCCAGCCTTGCAAGCCAAACCAGCCCCCTGCCAGCAGCACTGCAGCCAGTACCGCTGCCAGCAGCACCGCCACGGCCCGCCGCAGCCAACATCCCGCCTTATGCATCCTCTGCGCCTCCCTTCTCTGCACCGGCCACACTTCTGAGCAAGGCGTCCGTGCTGCATATCCTCTGTTATGAACTGTGTATTCCAAGTATATTCTACCTTCCTTTTTATAAAATAACAAGATTTCGTGTCCATTCCGTGACGTGGGCGTAACGCTTCTGTTTCTTTCCGGCATCCCTGCGGCTGCTTTCGGTCCTTCAAAAGGCGGAGGTTTTGCTCTTTGTGTTTTTACTATACTGCATTCATCTTAAATCCAGGTGGGGGTTCAGCTTAAATTCCGCTTAAATCCACCAGGAATGGATAGCCCCAAGAGCGGGGAAGGTGGTATAATGAAGTTACAAAAGGGCACGGCTGGGCTGTGAGGAGCTTTAGCAAGAAGAAAACGTTCCTCGTTCTTACTTTTTGCATCTTCTAAAAATCACGCTATATGCGGGACGCCCCGCTGGGCCAGAGGGTGAGAGGGGTGTTTCGACTCCCCCCTCTCACCCTCTGGACTCCCCTCTCCCCGCAACGAACTAGGGGCTGCTCGCCCCTAGTGACCCCAAAGAGGAGGTCGCCGGGACAAAATCGGGCGGTGTGCCCTGCGGCACAGACGCTTTTTCCGATTTTGCCCCTGCTCCGATTGGGAGTGCTGCGCACGGGTTTGGCAAGGGCGGGAAGTTTTCGGGTTTTCTTTTAGGCGGCTCGCACCGGCAGCAAACCCTCTCAGTCGCCTACGGCGACAGCTCTCCCGAAGGGCGAGCCCTTGGCAAAGAGGGCAAGTCCTATGTTTACAGGTCAACGTCATGAAGAAGCTAACCTGTAAGCAGTAAACCTCCCGCCCTTGCCAAAGGCTCCCCCTATCGGGGGAGCTGGCAACGCCGTCAGGCGTTGACTGAGAGGGTTCCCGGAAAACCACCCGTCACAGCCCGTTACGTCCCTGGCAGAAGGTGCGAAGCCTGCCCTATGCAAAAAAAATTGGCTGGCGAGGACTCGCCAGCTGTGTGAAAAGCTTTTTTCGGTTCCTTTTTTCTCGAAAAAAGGAACAACCC
>OHGH01001289.1_pt1 | contig 9102 bp, 12 predicted proteins | sample 1567801 | NCBI WGS metagenome assembly OHGH01 (sample SAMEA3879519, study PRJEB24766) | human gut metagenome | biome: human-associated habitat; feature: feces | place: USA | collected 1985/1987
CCTTATCAAGTTGCACATTCATAGCCAGATTATCCAGTTTATCAATCGAAGCATCAAGATGAAGTTCCATTGATACAAGCATCTTTTACTTGGCTGAAATCGATCAAGCCTGCAACGAGCGTATGGAAATCCTTGTTTCTGCTATGGCAAAGCAAGATGGCGTAACCGAAGCACTTAAAGCTGCTGACCAAATGGAATGGATACGCTGTATGAATAGTATCCGCAACCGTGCGGAAGAAATTTGAGGTGGTACAGCTTTTCTTTGCTTGCATCCACATTTTCTGCCAACAGTCCGTTCAGACGGGCATCGAAAGCGGCGTTCAGCTCCTTGGTCTGCGTAGGAAAGCGCTCTGCCGCAGTCTCCCGAAAATCACGGGAAAGATAGGTTTCCTTCATTGTTCTGCCTCCGTCCCAGCTTTCACGAAGCCCTTCTTTTTATACCCGCAGTCGCAGTAGGGTCCGCCGGAGGCAAGGGTGTGCTGCCGCACAAAATCCGTCACGCCGCCCGCCTCGCTCATGGTGTAGTCCAAACGGCACAGGGCAGGGGTCAGGTCGTACAGCACTGTTTTTGCTTTCACGACCGGCATTTCTGTCCCAGAAATTCTTGTGTTTTCGCATCGCTATCATTCCTTTCGGCGTTAGATTTATCTAACCGATATGCACCGTTGTGCGGTTAGGTTGTGCTAACCGTTGTGTCTTGGAAAGGCCGCATCTCTGCGACCTTTCGACTTATTCAAATAACTCCCTACAAGCACCGTACACCAGCGTTTCTAGCACCTGCGGGTATAGCTCCCCGATCTGCTCCTTGTGAGAAACGGTGAGAATCAGTCCCCGCAGCGTGATGGCACAACGCCTCGTTTCCTTCAACAACGCCTTGCGGAGCTGCTCAGTCTCGTAATCGGAAAAAGCCAAGCCTGTGCCTCCTTAAACATGACCATCTTGGTTCTTTTGGTCATATTATACCGTGCTTCTTTCTGTTTTGCAAGAGGCGCAGGGAAAAACTCGCTAATCAAAAGGAGTGCAGTGTTGCAGAAAGAGACGATGGAATTCCGGTAATTGCTGTCGCCGCGGTAAAAAACTCGCTTTCTTTTTGTTCTTTGTTTTGCTTTGGTATGATAAGCTCGCACCAAAGCTGTTCTATCTGTTCACAAGACAATCTGCCATTTAACCAGTTGCCAAGTGTAACAACCATTCCATCCTACTCATTAATGCCAGAAGCATTGCTTCTGGAGTAGCCCGTTTCAATGTTCCCCTCATACACGATGGTCACATCAAAATCAGGCATAAATAATCCTTCCTCCGCATCCCATACACAGGCTATTCCCTGTCTGAGTGTCAGATTCAAACTTTCGACATACACAGACCAGCCACTTACGACTATCTGAAAGTCATCATCAATCTCTGCAATATCATCATCAACATCTATAAGTTCATCCATTTCCGATACTGCTTCCTCTACATCACACAATCTATATTTTTTATTCATCCGCAGCCTCCTTATATCATTACTGGGCACACCTATTTGTACCTACACCTGACCACAAAACGCATGGTTTCTTTCTGGGAACAGGTAAATAGAGTTAATTCTTTTTCATTTCCCTGTGTCTTGATGCTGTTATCATACGAATTTACTACCTCTGTCTCTGTTACCTCATAGATATGCTTCAGCCCATTTTTGTCGGTTATCATCACTTCATCGCCTATGGATATCTGCTTCAGTGATGTAAAAAATGTGCCATATCTGCTGCCATTGTGACCGCATAACACACAGTTGCCACTCTCACCGATTCCTGCTGTTTCTTCTATATGACCAATCCCGGCATTAAGTACTTTGCTTGACCTCTATGGACACACCTTCAGCATATCCGGCTGCCATGCCGATTGCAGTACCAACTCCCGGTGCAACCGCTGTCCCTGCCGCTGTTGCCGCAGTCTTTGTAGCTGTCTTGGCTGCAACCTTGGCAGTGGTCTTGGCGGTTTCTTTTGCTGTCTCTTTAGCTACAGCCTTGGCAGTATCTTTGGCAGCTTTCTTTGCTGTCTTTTTTGCCAGCTTCTTTCCTGCCTCTACCTTCTTGATACGCTTTCTTGCCTCGGTTGCCGCCTTTTTTCTAAAAAGTGCTGCACCCTTAGAAGCAGTTCCGGTAACAGGGCGGCTAGCTTCATATGCTAGAAATGCTGCCTGCGATACCTCCTGCCCGCCTTCCACCTGCTCTGTTACTGCCCCGGCTGCAAGTACTCCAGTTCTTCCTGCAATGTGAAGATTGGTATTCTTGGTCTTAATTGAAGTATTGGATTCTCTATAGTTTCGCTTGAATCTTGATAGTCCATTATTCTTCGACTATGACTGATGAATGGTGCTCTTGCGATAAGACTTCTTTTTATCATCAGATACCTTTGCACCGATAGTCTTAGGACCTCTCTCTACTGTATAGATGTTGCTGCCTTTAATCTTGGCTCCCTTTGGTTCATGGGCATGAATCTTGGCTTTCTCCTTGGTGTGAATGACCATTGGCTTGTCATCCACCTTTTTAATTTTCATTTTCCTCACCTCCTATCGTGAAATAAAATAAGCCGCTAAGGAGCTTAATTACTCCTTAACGGCTATGTATATTCATTCAATATTCAATTTTAAAAGCTCCGTAGAACTGGAAGTTTCAATTCTTTATTCATCAATAAATTCTTCTGAATACTCCTCCACTTGAACATCCGAATTAAATTTAAGGTTATCAAAGGCAACTGCTCCTAAAATCACTAAAATCATTTGAACAATAATTACAACGAGAATAACAACACCTATTGTCTTCCAAATTCTTCGTGTTCTTCTGTTCTTGATTACTAATTGTTCGTTGATTCTTGATAACTGTTCTGCTACTAAATCTGTATTAGAAGTTTCCTCAATTGAACTTCCTAACAACTGACTTACATCCGTTTCTAATATTTCAGCAATCTTTTTTAGCATCTCTGCATCTGGGACAGAATATCCTTTTTCCCATTTTGAAACAGTCTGCCTTACGACATTTAATTTATTTGCTAATTCCTCTTGAGTGAATCCTTTGTTTTTACGAAGGTTCTTAATATTACCACTAAGCATTGTGTGCTCCTCCTTTTGTTTTTCTTCAAATTCATTGTGTATTAGAAGCACGATTATATCAAGCAATGCAAATTAACATCATTGTTAATCGCTTAAAAATTCAAATTCTTCTTTGCAAATATACCATATCAACCAACTGAACACCACACTCAAATATCGGATGGTCATAATTGTCTGTAAAGAAATTCGGTATGCTGTGTGTACGAACAAAACCGCATTTCTCATAAAACGGTATTGTCATCGGACTATCACCCGTGCCCACCTGTAAAATAGAATACTTACCACCATACTCTTTTACCAAGAAATCAATCAAGGATTTTGCATAGTCTTTTCCTTGGTATTCTGGAACTGTTGCAATGTTCTTGATTTCAAGCACACCATTTGCTTCATCGGTTATAACACACTCACATTTAATACCGTTATCATCAAGTACATACATCCTACCATTGTCAAGATAACGGTTTATCATATCTTCTTGTTCATCCGCCAATAATAGTAAGTCAATATACTGTTTTTTGTTTTCTGTGACCTCAATAATTTTCATCAATCGCACCTACAAATTCAAATTCGTCTCTCAGTATTACTGAATGTTTATTAATATCCCAAGTTTTCATGTATTAGAATTATTTCAAACTCGCCAGTCATAGGTTTTTCCCATAATACCGAAAGTCCTCTACATATTCTTTCCGGGCTTTTACAATCATAACATTTGTCCGCTTTTATTGCACAAGGCGTTTTGACTCCTAGCCTTTGGGCATTTAACGGAGCTGCAATATTTCTTGCCCTGTACAATGCGCTGTCATAATCCTTCTCAATCTTGTTCTCACCTATGACAAAATAAACCTTTTCATGCCCATAAAATATGGATGCAACACGATTACAATTTCCATCTATGTTGACAATTTCACCACTTTCAGCAATTCCATTTACTGACGTAATATATATGGATGCTGCGTTTGCCTCTAGACGAACCTCTTTACTTGTTTTTCCTTCCGGTATCCTATGATGCCAAAACACTTGATTATGTGTACTTAGACTTTCAAAAAGTCCCATCTTTTCTAATGTCATAGAACCTGCAAATCCTACAGTTTGATTATCAATTTGGGAATTTATATAGTTAGCTGCTTCGGAAGCAGTTTCAAAGCAATTAACAATATAGCCTAATGAAATCAAGTTTTTCTTTATCAAATCAAAATTTCTTCCCACGATGTTCTCTCCAAATTCATGCAAAAATTCAAATTTACTTTAACAAATATTTTTCAAACGCTTTATGATTATCAAAGTGTACTTCCCTAAAAAACAGAACTAACCAAATAATATAGGTTGGTATAGCCATATATGGGGTTAAGAAGCAGGCTAATAATGCGCCTGCCAACATTATAACAGCCCATATAAAGCACTGATTTCTTATATCACGAGAGATCTGAGCTTTATCATACAATGCCTGTTCTTCTTTAGAAAACGAATTAAATCCTGAAACAAATTTTGCTGCTTTTTCCTTAGAAATCGCAAACAACACACCTATAATTACAAATAGTATAGCCAAAATTATACATGACCAAAATCCTATATTCATAATACATCCCTCCTCTTAAAATTACGATTTATCTTTTTCTTTCTGAAAATGGGCAATTCCGTAATGGAACTGCCCATATATTTTGAAATTATGCGATTTTTTAGTCTCTGCACCGTTTCAAGCACCATTTGGTGTAAATTTGGTGTATTTGTGTATTTTCAGAGCTTTTTCGCAAATGAAGTACATCCCGTTTTGTAGGGTAAAACGGAACTTCTTAATAGAGCTTTGCACCTGCCGGAATATGGTCATCCACCATAAGAAGGTGAAGTTCTTCGTCCTCTGAATCCTTGAGGTTATTAACTGCTGAAAGTAACATACCGCAAGACTCAATTCCCATCATTGCTCTAGGTGGGAATTTTTTTGACTGCTAAGCTAACTCTTGTATATCCTTGTAAACCCTTGGAAAATGGGCTTTCCCGGATTCTATATACTTGGATACTCTTGGACGTTTTTTTGACTTTTGTGCGTCCAAAAGATGTCATTCGCCTTCAAATACGTCTTTTTATTTTAAGACATGTACTGCTGTGTCAAACACTACAATACTAGATGAGTATAGCATATTTATCTCAGTATGAATAGGTATATTTTCAATCTTCAAAGAGTTCAATCGCAGGATTCTTTGCTACATACTCCATGAATTTTCTTTGCTGATCCACAGTCAACGCTCGCCTTGTTTTTCTGGCACCACCATTACGCTTTTTTACTTCACAGTATGCTCCGTCTACCGGATTCTTTCTTATGATATCATCTCTGACAGCAAGCTGAAATGTAGGTCTTAATACTGTGTTAATTGTCTCAAGCTCATTTTGCATTTCTCGGCTCTTGCCCAAGTTGCACTTCTTAATTCCATATTCTCTTTGAATCTCATAAATCAGCTTATTAAATTCCAACTCGCTCATATCCTTTGACGATACTTCCCCAGCCTTAATCCTCTTATCAAATATAGTGATATTCGTAGTAATAACCGGCTTATCATCTTTCATATCTGGCATAATAACTACACGAATCTGAATATCCTTGTTATCAGCAGGTTTGATATATTTCACATCACTTGCGTAGATTCCATAATGCTTTGCCCCACCTCTGGGTGAGCGTATGTTGCTGTCTGATATATTGGATAGCTGATGCTTCCAAAATGTTCCGTTTTTCCTTCATCTTCCTCTAAGTGAATACATCGCGTTTCTATTTCCCTCATTCATACCTCCATTTCCGGCAAATACTAAATAATTCTTCTATAAAGTAAAATAAGCCTCCAGACTTTTATCTCATATATTTCCTAGCAAGTTTGTATGTTCTCTTGCTGATTCATATATTAACAAAAGCTGGAGGCTTGTATAATGCTTAATTTCTTTGCCTGGTTATAAGTTTTTCTTATAACTACTTAACAAGGTATCCACCATCTACTGGAATAACTGCTCCATTAAGATAGTCACTTGCTGCTGATGAGAGGAATAATACTGGTCCCTTCATATCTTCTGGTGTTCCCCAACGACCTGCAGGAATTCTCTCTGTACATTCATCCTTTCTTGCCTGTGTCATATTAGCACACATTTCTGTATCCATATATCCAGGTGCAATCACATTACAGCAGATATTATGGTCAGCACAGTCTGATGCAATACTCTTGCTTAACTGAGTAACAGCACCCTTTGCTGCTGTATATGCAGGAACTGTTGTACCACCAAAGAATGATGACATTGAACCAATATTAATAATTTTACCAACTGTATCCTGATCCTTCATTACCTGTATTGCCTTCTGGCACATAAACCATACATGATTTAAGTTAACATCTATAACAAGATTCCACATTTCTTCTGGGAATTCCCATGGTTCATATCTTCTCTGGATTCCAGCTGCTGGAATAAGAACGTCTAACTTTCCGCCAAGAATCTTCATAGCTTCATCAAACATTCTGTCAACCTCTTCCTTCTTAGAAAGGTTACCAGCTACAGCATGAGCCTTGTAGCCCATTTCATTATACTGCTTTACTACTTCCTTTAACTTTTCTTCCTGTAAATCCATTAAAACAACTTCTGCACCATTTTCAAGAAGTCCCTCTGCCATTCCTCTTGATAAGCCCTGAGCTCCTCCTGTAACGATACAACGCTTTCCTTCAACACTAAATGCTTTTTTGTAATCATAAGCCATGATTCATTTCCTCCTAAAAATTTATTTATATTTTAATTAATAATTAACTCTTTTACTTATAAAAAGAAAGTACTTAACTGTGGAATAAACACAATTGCTAAAAATACCATAACGTATCCGATGAAGAATGGAATCTCTCCCTTAGCAATCTCTCCCATTTTTAACTTTGAAACACTTGCCGCTGAGAAGATATTTACAGCAACTGGTGGTGTCATTGTTCCAATTACATTAGATATTGATACAATCATTCCAAAATGAATTGCATTTACCCCAAGACCTGCTGCTATAGGCCATAAAACAGGAACAAGTAATACACAGGTTGCAATACCCTCCAAAAATGTACCAAACAATAAAAGTATAACAGCAATAATGAAACAGAAAAGTGGTTTTGAAAGATGTAAACCAACTATTGCATTAACAAGCTCTGTTGAAATTCCTGAAAATGTAAAGAGCCATGAAAATGCTGTTGAAGTTGCTATAATAAATAACATCATTGCACTGCCTTTTCCTGAATCAAGAATAATAGCTGCTAAATCCTTCATATTTATTTCTTTATATACAAATACACCAACTATCAATGAATAAACAACTGCTACTGCTGCCGACTCTGTCGGAGTTAAAAGACCTGAATATATTCCACCAAGAATAATTACAGGAAGTAATATAGCTGGTATAGCCTCTACGAATGACTTTGCCAAATCCTTAAAGGTTGTTTTCTGCTCATTCTTTGGCCATTTTTCTTTGTGTGACAAATAAATACATAACACCAAAAGCACAACTGCAATCATAACACCTGCAACAAGACCGCCCTTAAACATATCTCCTACAGAGCTGTTAGTAATTGTACAATAGATTACCATAATGATACTAGGAGGAATAATTGGACCAAGACCTCCTGCAACTGTAAGAAGTCCCGCACATCTCTCCTTTGGATAACCAAGTTTAACCATTTCAGGGTAAAGCATTGAACCAATGGCAATAACTGTTGCCGGTGCTGAACCAGACAATGCTGCAAAAAATGCACATGCCAGAATCATTGCATAACACATACCACCTCTGACATTTCCAATAATTCTGTTAGCAAAATCAACAAGTCTTCTTGAAATTCCGCCCTTTGTCATAAGATTTCCTGCCAGTACAAAAAATGGAATAGCCATAATAGATACTGAATCAAGAGCTGTAAACATTCTCTGCCCAACAACTGCCAGTGGAACATCAAAAGTGAGCATAGATAACATAGTGGCAGCGCCAAGGGATATGGAAATTGGAACACCAATAATTAAAAGCAGTGCCATCGCGCCAAATAAAACTATTGCTGTTGTCATACACTTGCCTCCTTTTCTCCTGTGAATAATTTGATAACCATATTAACTAATGTGCTTACCTGCACAATACTTATAATCGCAAAACTGAATGTAATCGCAAAATAAGGAACAATCATTGGAAGTCCTAATCCTGGTGAAACCTGATTTGAAACACTCTGCATCCATAAAAGCTTAAATGATGTTACAAATACAGTTACTGCAAATGCACATACAACCGCCTTTGCTATTATTTCTACAACATTTTTAAAAGTTCCCTTAAGCTTGTCTGTCAAAGCTGTAACCGCAATCTGCGTACCATCTCTTAAACCAATTTCCGCAGCCAGCAATGCCATATATATCATACAATATCTTGATAATTCTTCTAACCATGAGATTCCAAGATGGAAAATATTTCTATTTAACACCTGTACAAAGGAAGCTATAACCATGATAATAAATGTTCCAATCAAAACACCATTTTCAATTTTCTGAAAATATCCTAATGCCTTTTTCAACCTTTCTTCCCCCTTTCAATTGCATCAAGCCATTCCTGTGGTAAAGATGATTTATAGCTTTCCATAGCAGGTACTACCTTTGCCTTTAATTCATCCTTATCAATTTCATAGAATGTAACACCAAGCTCCTTAAGCTTTGTCTCTGCCTCTTCATTGGCCTCAACTAAGTACTGTCTCTGTTTATCACAGCCTCTCTTTACCGCTTCCGTAAATGTTTCCTTTAAATCATCAGGAATCTTATCCCAGGCTTTATCTGAAAGTCCAACTCCCATAAATACAAACAGATGATTAGTGTATGTAATATTCTTTGTTACTTCATAAAACTTATTGGCAAGAACGTCAGATATGGAATTTTCTGCCGCATCAATTGTCTTCTGCTGAAGACCTGTAAATACATCACCTGATGCCATAGGTGTTGCCATTGCACCTAAATTATTGAAAAGTGCCATATGCATTGAATTTTCC
>OHGH01001291.1_pt1 | contig 9099 bp, 6 predicted proteins | sample 1567801 | NCBI WGS metagenome assembly OHGH01 (sample SAMEA3879519, study PRJEB24766) | human gut metagenome | biome: human-associated habitat; feature: feces | place: USA | collected 1985/1987
GTGAAATTCAATAAGCTGGTTCACCCGGATGTTCATTTCGTCTTTCCGGTAGTAAAAAACGGGAGAAGCGATGACTACATTGTAGAATGGAGAAAATTGGTGTTAAACAATCCCTATTTTACCATCAATCATTGGCTGAACGAAATAAATGCAGAAAATGCACAGGCCGTAATCTACACCAAAGAGAGTGATGAGATCATGAAAAAGCTCAGCCTTAAATCCAGCGAGGGCGGATTTAAGATTACACTCCTCTGGCTGCCGGAAAAGATGCAACAGGCTTGTGCCAACAAGTTATTGAAACTGCTGGAAGAACCACCCGAAAAGACAATCTTCCTTTTGGTTTCGGAGGCTCCCGATTTAATTCTCCAAACGATATTGAGCCGCACACAACGCTTCAATCTACGTAAAATTGAGGAAGAGTGTATGGCCGAGGCTTTACAAAGCAAATATGGGGTCCAGCAGGCAACCAGTATTTCGATCGCCCACCTGGCCAACGGAAACTTTATCAAAGCCCTCGAGACAATTCACCTGAATGAAGAGAATCAGTTGTTTTTCGAACTGTTTGTCAGTTTGATGCGACTCTCTTACCAACGGAAAATCCGGGAAATGAAATTATGGAGTGAACAAGTGGCAGGCATGGGACGCGAACGCCAGAAAAATTTTCTGGAATACTGCCAACGAATGATCCGGGAGAATTTTATCTACAACCTACACCGGAAAGAGTTGACTTATATGACATTAGAAGAACAGAACTTCGCTACACGGTTTGCCCCTTTTGTCAACGAACGAAATGTAATGGGCATCATGGATGAACTGAGTGAAGCTCAAAAACATATTGAACAGAACGTAAATGCTAAAATGGTATTTTTCGACTTCTCGCTGAAGATGATCGTACTGTTAAAGCAATAACTCTAAAATAAAGTATATGGAATTTAAACTGCATAATGGGAGCGGAGGTCTTTGTTGTAAAAGCTGTTCCCGACAAGATAAAAAACTAAATACCTATGATTGGCTGGCCGACATACCAGGCAATGCAGAGGAGAGTGATATGGTAGAAGTTCAATTTAAGAACACCCGCAAAGGCTACTACCGTAACAAAATCAAATTGGAGAAAGGCGATATCGTAGCTGTAGAAGCTACTCCGGGACACGATATTGGTACTGTCACCCTGACAGGACGATTAGTCCCCCTCCAGATGAAAAAGGCAAACTTTAAACAGGATGCCGAAATCAAGCGTATCTACCGCAAAGCAAAAGCTGTAGATATGGAGAAATATGAAGAAGCAAAAGCCAAAGAACATACCACAATGATTCGTGCACGGCAGATAGCAGCCAGTCTGAATCTGGATATGAAAATTGGTGATGTAGAATATCAAGGAGACGGCAATAAAGCTATCTTTTATTATATCGCCGACGAACGCGTAGACTTCCGCCAATTGATTAAAGTACTGGCCGAAGCTTTTAGAGTACGTATCGAAATGAAGCAAATCGGTGCACGGCAGGAAGCCGGACGCATCGGAGGTATCGGCCCTTGCGGACGTGAGTTATGCTGTGCCACCTGGATGACCAGTTTTGTATCCGTATCAACCAGTGCGGCAAGGTATCAGGACATTTCACTGAATCCTCAAAAGTTGGCCGGACAGTGTGCCAAGTTAAAATGTTGCCTGAACTATGAAGTGGACTGCTATGTAGAAGCACAAAAACGTCTGCCCTCAAGAGAAATCGAACTGGAAACCAAAGACGGAACCTATTACTTCTTCAAAGCAGATATCCTCAGTAATCAGATTTCGTATTCAACCGACAAAAACTTTGCAGCAAACTTAGTGACCATTAGTGGAAAACGTGCATTCGAAGTGATAGGGCTGAACAAAAGAGGTATTAAACCGGACAGTCTGTTGGAAGCCGAACGCAAACCGGAACCTAAAAAGCCTGTTGATTTGCTGGAGCAGGAAAGCTTGACGCGTTTCGACCGTGACCGCCGCCGTAACGCCAAAGACGGAAATGGAAAGGACGAAGGCGGAAACGGAAACCGGAAAAAGAAAAAGAAGAATAATAACCGCCCGCAACAAGCTGCCAATGGCGAAACACAGAGTTCACAGCCCACTCCGATTAATGCACAGGAGAACAACGGTTCTCAGCCTGTACAAAACCAACAGCGTACACGTGGTGAACGTCCGAAAAACAATAATCGCAACAACAACCAACCACGTAAAAATAATGAGTCTCGTGAACCGCGTAGCAACGAGAACCGGGAAACGCGTAAAAACGAACCCCGTGAACAGCGCCCTCCTCGCGAACCACGCGGACCGCGCAACAATGAACAACCTAAACGTATCGAGAAAGCTCAGGAAAATGAAAAGCCTGCTCAAGAATAGCATTTGCATGCTCCTTACCACATGGGTTCTGACTGCATGTGACGAAAATACTGTGTATCACTCTTACCAATCCACTCCCCCGGATGGATGGAAGAAGAGTGATACACTCTTTTTCAACGTGTCTCTAAAAGATTCCCTAGCCAACCTGCGACTGTCCGTTGGTGTACGCAACAGCAGTAACTACCCTTATCAGAACCTGAATATCCTCATCCATTATAATCTGGAAGATTCAACTGTATGGAAGACAGATACCCTGAAGTTTATACTGACTGACCGGGAAGGTAAATGGACAGGAACCGGCTGGGGAAGTCTCTACCAATCGGCACTCCCTTTGAAGGACTGCTTTGTTAAACATCCCGGCAACTATACTTTCAAGATAGTACACGAAATGAAGAATGAACAACTAACCGGGATCAGTGATGTGGGATTGAAAATAGAACATTTATAGCCGTCTGCTACGCCCCGCATCGATACGCAGAAAGATAAAAAGCAGAATCGTAAATCCCCATAAAGATGACCCGCCATAACTAAAGAAAGGCAACGGAATACCGATTACAGGAGTCAGACCAAGTACCATTCCGATGTTAATAAACAAATGGAACAGGAAAATGCTCACAACCGAATAGCCATAAACCCGCCCGAAAGTAGAAGTCTGCCGCTCTGACGTCGCTATAAGACGGAGTATCAATGCCAAGAAAAGCAAAAGAACGGCTGCCGAACCAACAAACCCCTGTTCTTCACCCACAGTACAGAAAATGAAATCGGTATCTTGTTCGGGCACATATTTCAGCTTGGTTTGTGTACCATTCAGAAAACCTTTACCCGTCAACCCTCCGGAACCAATCGCAATCTTCGACTGGTTAACGTTGTAACCGGCTCCGGCCAAGTCCTCTTCCATCCCCAACACCACTTTTATACGAATCTGCTGATGAGGTTCAAGAATGTTGTCGAACACATAATCACTTGAATAAAGAAAACCGATAGAACCCAAAGCAAACAATCCGATCAAAAGATAGGCACGTTGCCGTTCGCTCAAAGATAAGTAAAGTAGATAACCTATGGTCACCACACAAAGCCCCCACTCCACCCAAACCAAATTGAATGGAGAGAGATACTCAGAAACGAGATAAGCGATCAGCAGCACAAGCAAACTACCGCCTATCATATTCCGTACAGGTTCCCACTTTTTCCTATACACCCAAACCATGGAACCGGCAAATAAAAGTATCATCAACAACACGGCAAACTCTCCGATAGGCGTAGGCGTATCGGCTATAAATACCTGATCGAAACGAATACCGACCACAAAATAGACTACGGCACATACTCCCGAAAACAAAACTACTCCAGGCATACCCTCGCGATATAGCACCAAGAAGAAGGCAAGATAGACCAATGCCGAACCGGTTTCTTTCTGCAAAATAATCAGCAACATCGGAAGTAAAATAAAAGCTACCAAGGGTAAAAAGCACTTCCACTTCTTGATATTAAATGAATAGGCATTCATAAACTTTGCCAGAGCCAAAGCTGTGGCAAATTTTGCAAACTCCGCCGGCTGCAAACTGACCGGACCTAATATTAACCACGAACGGGAACCTTTCGTATCGGGTGCAATAAAAATGGTTACGATTAGCAGAAGAATCATACCTATATATATCAGGTATGCAAACATATCGTACATTCGTTCTTCAAGCATCAGGAGTATAAAACCAAGCCCAAAGGAACAGATAATCCACACAAACTGCCTACCGGCACGTGTTGAAAAGTCCAGAAAGTCACGATCACCATAATCATAACTGGCACCGCACACACTAAACCATCCACCGATTATAAAGAGCAGGTAAATGACGATCGTTACCCAATCCAATGTTTTCCATAAACTAACGCTCCTCGTTTCCATACATAATCACTCTATTACTATATTCTTCTGCACGTATCTCATTCTCCGGAGAGAGTTTCCCTTTTAAATATTGTTCCATCATCAATGCTCCGATCGGTACTCCGTAGACTGCGCCAAAACCACCATTCTCAACATATACGGCGATGGCTATCTTTGGGTTATTCATGGGAGCAAATCCCATAAAAACGGAGTGGTCATGTCCTCGGTTCTGCGCCGTACCGGTTTTGCCACATACTTCAACGTCCGGTAAAATGGCTCCTGCTACCCGGCAAGTACCTCCTGTGACCGCAGCACGCATGCCTGTAACCACATCTTCATAGTGCTTCCGGTCGATAGAGGTTTTTCTGGGAACCCGATAGAGGCTGTCGAGCTGTTCATCTTGAATTTCCTTCACAATATGTGGAGTAATAAAATGTCCCCGATTGGCTATTGTCGCACCCAAATTGGCTATCTGCAAAGGAGTTGCCAGAATCTCTCCCTGGCCAATTGCGATACTGATCACCGTCAACCCATTCCAACGTCCACGATAGGCCTTGTCATAAAACTGAGCATTAGGAATCAACCCCCGCTTTTCACCCGGTAAATCCACCCCGAGTTTATAGCCAAAACCCTGAGACACCATGTGGTCTTTCCATACAGTAATGGCATTTTGTGAGGAGCCATACTTGCGATCGCCAAACATCCGGAACAAGCCCCAACAAAAATAAGAGTTACATGAAGTCGCAATGGCCGGTATTAGCGGCAACGGCGAACCATGGGCATGACATCCCACATGCAAACTCCCGTAATTGAACCCATGAGCACAAGGGAAAGCCGGCGTATTGGTCTGAATAATCCCTTCTTGTAAGAAAGTCAGCGCTTGTGCCGTTTTAAACGTCGATCCCGGAGGATATACTCCCATAATCGAACGGTTTAACAAAGGTTTCATCGGATCTCTCTGGAGCATCAAATGGTTCTTTCCGCGCTGACGGCCAATCATCAGTCTCGGATCAAAATCGGGTGAAGAAACCATGCAAAGTATTTCTCCCGTCTCCGGTTCGATAGCAACAATACTCCCGATTTTATTTTTCAACAAGCGTTCTCCCAACATCTGGAGATCGATATCGATTCCGAGCTTCAGGTTCTTTCCGGGTATCGGACGCTTATCATACTTTCCATCCATATAATGTCCTTGTATACGTCCGTGCGCATCCCTCAACAATACCTCAACGCCCTTTTCGCCCCGTAAATAAGATTCATATGATTTTTCAATACCCTGTTTCCCGATATAGTCTCCCCGGATGTAATAATCATCATTTTCGATGTCTTTCATTGATACTTCACCAATATCACCAAGCACATGGGCAGCGGAGTTATAGCTATATTGACGAATGGTACGTCGCTGGATATAGAATCCGCGAAACTTAAATAACTTCTCCTGAAATACGCCACATTCTTCTGCCGAAAGTTGAGACATGAATACCTGATTGGTATAGCGTGAATAACCGGGATTCCTGCGACGATCTTTCATATCACTCATTATCTTCAGAAACTGTGCACGAGTGATATTCAGCGTCTGGCACAAGTCGAGTGTATCGAGGTTCTCAACTTCCTTCGGCACCATTGTTATATCATACGCAGGCTGATTAAACACTAACAGTTTATCATTCCGGTCGTACATTGCCCCACGTGACGGGTACTGAATCTTATTCAGGAAAGCATTACTGTCGGCATTTTTTTTATAGTCATCAGTAGCTATCTGGAGAGAAAACAGACGCAGCAGGTAAATCAGGACAATAGCCAATGCTACTCCGCCGATCACATATTTCCGTTTCTCTAAAACATAATCTTTTGCCATACCTATCTCCTCACTCCTTCAACAGCCATAATACAGGTTATAGTCAAAATGGTGCTCGACACCACCCTTAACAGCAACAACGGTATGCTGGTAAATGAGAAGAACTCAAGAGTCAGTAACATAAAATGGTGAACAAAGACACTTACCACCAAATATTTAAGGAAAGAAGCAATTCCCATACTTTTCAGCGAAGGTACGATACTATCCAAAGTATCTCGAGGCGTAAACAAGCGAAGAAACAACGGACGTAGAAAAGCCAGTAGTACTGTCGCCGCCGCATTCATACCCGGGGTATTAGAAAAGATATCGATGGCAAGCCCCATACAGAAACCCCATACCATCAATTCGTTTCGGGAAGTACCGGAGTTAAATTTTAATATAAAATAAACGTATAGAAAAGGAGTAGCCACACCGGCTATGTGCACATTATTCAAGATCAGCACCTGAAGTAATATCAGACCGACAAACCATCCTACTCTATGTATATAGTTGATAATCATTGCGCCAAACTCTTTTGTTCCAACTCTTTTTGCTCTCTCTGACCAGTTCTTGCAATCACACGCACCTCACTCACCTTACCAAAATCCGTTGCCAGTTTTACCTTCAACAGATAGGAAAGACCATCATTCGAATCGGCCATATCATCTACCGTACCAATCATAATACCTTCAGGAAAAACCGTGGAATAACCACTGGTCACAACTGTATCTCCCAAATTGAATTCGGCATGACGAGGCAAATCTTTCAAATAAGCATACCGGGCATCTCCATATTCCCACTTCAGGTAACCGAAATACTCACTACCCACAATTTTACAACTAATGCTGGATTTGCTGTTCAACACCGAAATCACCCGGGAATAGTGAGAAGAAGTTTCATATACGATGCCGACCACCCCATTACCGTCGACCACGCCCATTTCAGGACGGATGCCATCCTTCGATCCCCGATTCAGAGTGATGTAGTTATCTACCAGATTGAGACTGTTATTGATAACCCGGGCTTTGAAGATTTCATAGTCTGTATCCGACAAGTTTCGGATACTATTCAGCTCGGTTGAGTCAGAGAGATGTTTTACTAATGCATTCTCCAGATTGCGGTTCTGCTGCTCCAACTCCATGATGCGATCCAATAAATCCTCATTGACCGACTTCAGATGGAAATAAGAAGTTATTCCACCGGATACTTCATATACTTTGCCGGCAACTACATTGGCCGAACTGAAATAAACACTGTGTTGGTAGTGGTTAAAGCGAAATAACAAAACAAAACTGATCACCTCCAACAGAATGAAGAGGAACCAGTGATTATATTTCAAAAGAAAGTTCAGTAAATTCCGCATAAAGACATATAAGTTACAAACTACGATCTACGAGCCACAAGTTCGTGCAGCAACTTACGCAACTGCCTCTCACTTATAGCTCGTAAACCGTAGTCAATTATTTATCTCATCAAGAATGAGAAACGGTCTACATTCTTCAATGCAACCCCTGTACCTTTAGCTACTGCATGCAACGGGTCTTCTGCAATGTGGAAAGGAATATTTATCTTATCAGTCAGACGTTTGTCCAAGCCACGAAGCAGCGCTCCACCACCGGCCAAATAAATTCCATTATGCACAATATCGGCATACAGTTCAGGAGGTGTATTCTCTAACGCACTCAGAATAGCTGTTTCTATCTTCGAGATTGATTTCTCAAGACAGTGTGCCACTTCCTGGTAGCATACCGGAACTTCCATCGGAAGTGCAGTGATACGGTTCGGTCCGTGAACGATATAATCTTCAGGAGCATCCTCACCCAGTTCGGTCAAAGCAGCACCCACATTTATCTTAATACGTTCGGCCATACGCTCACTGACTTTCACGTTATGCTGACGGCTCATGTATTCCTGAATATCGGCAGTCAGATCATCTCCCGCTATACGAATAGAGTTGTTCGAAACAATACCTCCCAATGAAATTACAGCAATCTCGGTAGAACCACCACCTATATCAACAATCATGTTTCCTTCCGGTGCTTCTACATCAATACCGATACCGATAGCCGCAGCCATAGGTTCAAATACCAGATAGACATCACGTCCGCCGGCATGTTCGGCAGAGTCACGGACAGCACGAAGTTCAACTTCCGTACTACCCGAAGGCACTCCGATCACCATACGAAGCGATGGAGAGAAAAGGCGGTTACGAGTATTTACCTGTTTGATCAGTCCGCGCATCATCTGCTCGCAAGCATAGAAGTCGGCAATCACTCCGTCGCGCAACGGACGAATGGTACGAATATTCTCGTGCGTCTTTTCGTGCATCAGCTTGGCCTTTTCACCTACAGCAATCATCTTGTCTGTCCGACGGTCAAGGGCCACCACCGAAGGCTCATCTACTACAATCTTACCACCGGTAATAATGATAGTATTGGCCGTACCGAGGTCCATTGCTATTTCTTGTGTAAAAGAGAATAATCCCATAATGAATAAATTTCTAATGCGTCAATATACCAGTGTGCCCATAACGGGTTGTCCGGCATACAACAAGTTTTTAATTAGTGCTTAAAGTGGCGGATACCCGTTGTAACCATTGCCATGCCATGTTCGTTGCAATAGTCAAATGTCAACTGGTCTTTCACCGAACCGCCCGGCTGGATCACAGCTGTCACACCTTCCTTATCCGCAATTTCCACACAATCGGGGAAAGGGAAGAAAGCATCCGATGCCATCACCGCACCCTGCAAATCGAAACCAAACGACTTAGCTTTTTCGATAGCTTGTTTCAGTGCATCCACACGTGAAGTCTGTCCCACACCGCTTGCCAGCAATTGTTTTCCTTTGGCCAAAACAATGGCATTCGACTTACTGTTTTTTACTATTTTATTAGCAAACAGCATATCTTCTACCTCTTCCGGTGTCGGAGCTTTATCAGTTACCGTTTTCAGGTCTGCAGTTGTTTCAATATTCAAGTCTCTGTCCTGAACCAATACACCATTCAATAAA
>OHGH01001328.1_pt1 | contig 8864 bp, 7 predicted proteins | sample 1567801 | NCBI WGS metagenome assembly OHGH01 (sample SAMEA3879519, study PRJEB24766) | human gut metagenome | biome: human-associated habitat; feature: feces | place: USA | collected 1985/1987
GTCTAATTCCTCTAATGTATTCATCAGAGATTCCGCTACATACTGTCCTCCAAATTCTCCGTAATATGCTTTCTGGTTCATAATTTTTGTGTTCCTTTCTTAAATTTAAAATTAACTTATATCTCTTTTACTTTATTTATCACTTTCTATAACGAAATACTGTCATATTTCTGATTTTCCGCCGTCTAAACAATAGAATGCATGTTCCGCACAAATTTCTGTATTTTTTCCCTGTCTTTTCCGGTTCCCTGTCCGGGTTCTTTCCACACCCGAACTGACATCCACGATATCCGGTGAAAAAATATCTATCCCCCGGCTGACGTTATCCGGGGTAAGACCTCCTGCAAGTACAAACTGGATTTGTTCTTTCTCAAGTATCTGTCGTAACTGCCTTAGCATTTCTTTGCCCTCGTCTCTCTCATATGAATCCCATCCAAAGGTTTTTCCGCTTCCAAACTCTTTGGCATCCATGAGAAGTGCCGTGATTTTTTCATCTATGGATAAATCTCTATATTCCCTCACTAGTTCCTCAAATATATTCGCATTCGTAAGATTGACCGCCCGCCAGACCGGGATCTCTGTCACTGCGAGGACTTCCTCTGTCAGATTGCCATGCACCTGCAGGATATCAAACCCCGCATCCATAACTTGTTTTACCATCGTCACATCCGGGCTTACTGCGACAGCTACTTTTTTTATACTGTCATTTAATTTTTCAAACAATTCTTGTGTTTTACTGATTGGAATGTAACGGCAGCTTTTTTCATATAAAACAAATCCTGCATAGGAAACATCCGCTTCATTCAGCCATTGTATTTCCTCATCCTGCGTGATCCCACAGATTTTGATCTGTGGAACTTTCTGTTTTATGCTTTCCACCTCTTTGCAACCTCCTTCGGATGCTCCGCTTCCATCAGTGCCCTGCCGATCAGGAATGCATCCACACCACATTCCTTTAAAAGTTCCACATCCGCATCCTGTAAGATACCACTCTCCGCAACCAAAACTTTGTCTTCCGGTACCAGTTTCGAAAGCTGTACCGTCGTATCGAGACTGATTGTAAAATCTTTGAGGTTGCGGTTGTTGACTCCAATGATATCTGCATCGATCTTCATTGCCCGCTCCAGTTCTTTCTCATCGTGTACTTCCACCAGTGCATCCAGCTCTAATTCTTTCGATAACTGATAAAAATCTTTCATCTGTGCATCATCTAAAATTGCTGCGATCAAAAGTACTGCATCTGCCCCAATCGCCTTTGCCTCATAAAACTGGTAGGGATCGATCATAAAATCTTTTCTTAAGATTGGGAGCTCCGTGATCGTCCTTATCTTTTTCAGATAGTCCACATTTCCATCAAAATGATCTTCCTCGGTCAGGCAGGAAATTGCGTCTACCGATTCGTTGTATTCATCAATTCTGTACAATAAATTTATTTTACTTTTAATTTTCCCAAGACTTGGGGAAGCATTTTTAAATTCTCCGATAATGGAAATACCACTTTTACTTAATGCCTGATAAAAACCGTGTTTTTTGCCTTCATACTTCTCTGCCAGTTCACGCATTTTTATTTCACTGATATTCTTTTTATGTTCCGGCAGACGCTTCTTTTTATCCTCTACAATGACATCGAGTATCATAACTACCTCCTAATTGATTCCATTGATAAAATTTTCCACCATTCGTTTTCCATGTTCTGTATAGATAGATTCCGGATGAAACTGTAAACCGATCACCGGATATTCTTTATGCTGCATTGCCATGATCTCTCCGTCTTTGGTCTGTGCCGTAACCGTCAGACATTCCGGCAGATCATCCATCTGCACTGCCAGCGAGTGGTATCTTGCCACCGTGACCGGTGAGGTAATTCCTGCGAAAATTCCGGTTCCGGTATGTGTGATCTCTGACTGTTTTCCATGGAACAATGCTTTTGCGTATGTCACGGTTCCCCCAAATGCCTCACCGATACACTGATGTCCAAGGCAGATGCCAAGGATTGGAATCTCTCTGTAAAATTCCTTTACCACATCCATACAGATTCCTGCTTCCTTCGGACTTTTCGGTCCTGGGGAAAGAACAATTTTATCCGGATGTAACTCTCTTATCTCCCCGATCGTAATCTTATCATTGCGGACAACCTTTATATCCTGCGTAAAAGTTCCAATATATTGGTACAGATTAAATGTAAATGAATCGTAGTTATCGATCAGCAATATCATAAGTTTTCCTCCTCCACAAGGGTTTTTGCCAGAGCCATGACCTTGTTACAACATTCTTTGTATTCATTTTCCGGAACAGAATCTGCAACGATTCCGGCTCCTGCCTGTAAATAAACGTTTTTTCCTTTTTTGATCATCGTACGGATCGTGATACAGAAATCCATATCGCCGGAAAAATCCACATATCCGGTTGCACCACCGTAAAGGCCTCTTCTCACACTCTCCAGTTCTTCGATAATCTCCATCGCCCTGATCTTTGGTGCTCCGCTCAAAGTTCCTGCCGGGAGGAAGGATGCCAGCAGATCAAACGGGTGAAAACTGCCTTTCTTGCGTCCCTCGACCATCGAGACGATATGCATGACATGTGAATAATTTTTTACGCTCATAAAGTCTGTAACTTTTACCGTACCAAACTCTGAGATGCGTCCCATATCATTGCGGGCCAGATCAACTAACATGACATGTTCGGCACGTTCTTTTTCATCGGCAAGCAATTCCCTGTGCAGTCTGTCATCTTCTTCCTTTGTCTTTCCCCTTGGTCTTGTTCCGGCGATCGGGCAGGTAAATACCTTATTCCCCTGTTGTTTGACCAGCATCTCCGGGGAACTTCCAATCACTTCAAAATCTCCAAAATTAAAATAATAAAGATATGGAGATGGGTTTAGCTCACGGAGTTCGCAGTACAGATCAAATCCATCCTGTCCCGTCGCGATCGTCCAGCGCTGTGATAACACGGTCTGGAAAATATGCCCGTCGCGGATATACTGTTTGATCTTATTTACCTTTTCACTGTATTCCTCTAAAGTATCTGACTTTTTCGTGATCACTCCATCCGGAAACAGTCTTACTTCTGATTCTTTCTGTTCCTGCATGGCAGTTTTGATCAATTCTGCTGCTTTTTTCGCTGCCGTTTCTTTTCCTGTCTCATCATCGGATTCTAAGATCACCGCGGTCAGTGTTTCTGCCACATGATCAACCACAATGAATTCTTTCATCAGCATAAGCTGAACCGTCTCAATCCCGATCTCATCCGGGTTTTCTTCCGGCAGCACCTCACTGTATCTCACGAAGTCATAACCAACACTTCCCACAAGACCTCCCGAAAAATTCAGTTCCTCATTGTCCTTCCGGATTTCAAATTCGTTATAATATTCTTTTAATAATGTAAGCGGATTTCCCTCCCTGACATCCTCGGTACCATCTTTTTTTGTAATCACCAGTGACTGTCCCTTCGAGGAAATGATCTCTTCCGGTTCTACGCCGAAAAATGTATAGCGGTCATAATTCTTGTCATAACTCTCTAACAAAAATCCTTTTTTCTTTGCCACCAGATTCCGGTACATCCCGGTTGCTGTCTCACTTACAATACTGACTGTCTTTTTGTAAACTCTGTAAATTCTTTTCATCCCAATCTCCATTCTCGAATCACCTGTTGCAAAACCATGTTATCAAAACAATAAAGTTCACACTCTGCGCGAATTTTATTGTTAAAAAACGCCCCTGACCGGAATTTTTTTCCAGTCAGGGGCGTTTTCACGCGGTGCCACCCTGTTTCGCCAGACATTATGATTCCATGTAGGACAAAGAGTCGCTTGCGACTCTTTCGCGCCCGAGCGGTGCTGTTTACAGCAAACTTCATCTCCGCAAGGTGCGCATCCCGCCCGGAGGGCTTTTTCATTCATAGGACGTAATTTCCTATGAATGAAAAAAACGGATATTTCCAAAAACTGGAAATATCCGCCACCAATCATGTCTGACCTCATCCGACACACAAACAGCTATCTTTCTTTACTGTCCGATATCTTACCTCTGTAACGTGAGGACACGGCATCCGCTACTGACCATACCATCTGGTACGCTGTTCGCTTTGCTCTCGCAAACCCATTCCTTTCATATTCATCTGTCCGTTTCCACCAGCCACGGACTCTCTGTGAGATATCCTATGAAGTACTCTCTTTGCTCAACGATTTAACGTTTCTTTGTTTTTTAAGTTGTTTCGATTTTAGCATGGTAAAGCGGTAGTGTCAAGAACTTTTTATAAAATATCTCCGCTCCGTCTCCATCCCCGGAAACTGCTGTCCGATCTTTTTTTCATAGACCGCCATCAGTACATCCAAATCCGTACGCGTCAAAAGATGCGCTCCGTCGCAGTCTAATGCTTCCTTTACGCACTCTGGTCTGTGGCACACTTCATCCACACTTCCTCCGACTGCGTGAAGTCCCATGACGATCACAACTTTATTGCTCTGTGCATACACCGCCGGCTCCCATGCTTCCGGCGCTTTTGCCGCCTTATGTGCAGCGCCGTCCGCCTCGATCAGGACAACATCTGCCTCTTTGCATACTGCTGTAAGCTGTTTAATGCTTAAAGTTTTAAACTTCTCCGGTTCCATCTTCTGCTGTTCTTCAACAGCATCGTTTCCGGCACATTTTCCAACCGCATAAATCTCTGTTTTTTTATTATCACTTAAAATTGTGCCACACACACAGATCCCGTTTTTTTTCAAAATCCCGGCTACTTCCTCTCGCAGCTTCTCACAACTTTTCTCCCTGCCATCAATGAACACCCGGTCTTTTGGCACATACATATGCGTTGTAGTTGTGATCATGACTTTTTTCCCTTCGTTTACAAACGCTGCAGCATCCTGATAAATGCTGCTGGTCTTTCCGCCGGCTCCGACGTAGGATATGATATAAGACATTTTTTCCCCTTATATTTTTTTATTCAAGCTGATTTACACCACTTTTTGCCAAAATCTTTCTCCGCAGCAACGTATACGGGATCATCATCGCAATTCCCGTCACAACCCACGAAATCGGGTAAATGATCATCAGCACCCAGAATTCGTGCACTCTCTTACATACCGCAGCGATCAGGCTGTAAAGCGGGTGCTCACTGTCCCCGATGCTCCTTAAGATCGACGAACCAAAATCATAGAGCATGATCTTCGAAAGCCTCTTCCATAAAATACATCCGCGCCCCGAAATCCTGAAAATATCTCACATTCTCATTATATCCATTGCCGGAAAATGCCGGTTTCAACTTCACGCCGCCATACATCAGGGTATCCCCGTATGCCGTAATATTCTCCTTTTCCCCGTCCATTTTCACAAACTTTGCAACCAGATTGTGCGCAATGGAGTCCTGTCTGATATGGATCGGTGATACGGTGTTAACCAGATCCCCGAACTCTTTGACATTATATTTTAAAGAACGGTTATAAAAATGATACTTCTTTTCCTCACAGAGTCCCTGTGGTTTATAGTACCCGAACTGCGTGTTTGGCACGACAAGCTTTTGCATGACGAAGCCGACCGCCTTCGACTGATCCAGCGAGACGCACGTCCATTCCGTCACATTGCTGTCATCATTCCAGAGGACACTGTTTTTTCCAAACGCATTTCCTCTGCCGTTCCCTGTAAAACTCCTGCCACGGTAAAAAATTCCCTGTTGCAGCACACTGCGCCATTTTTTGTAAAGAATGATCTGCGCTTTGATGGCTTCTGACTCTTCTTTTTTCAGATCACAGAAATTGCACTCATATCCGAGCAGTCCAAACGCCGCTACCGCAAAACGTGTTTCAAGCGGTGTCGTGCGCAGTGTCTGATGATTTGGGCAGCCGGAGACATGTGCGCTTATCACGGACATCGGGTAGCCGTAGCTGTACCCGGTCTGGATCTCGGCACGGCAGAGCGCATCTGTATCATCGCTCGCCCAGATCTGTGGGAAATAACAGAGCATACCAAGGTCAAAACGGTTTCCACCCGCAGCACAGCCCTCAAACAGGATGTCCGGGAATCTCTTTGTCAGCTCCCTCATGCAGCGGTAAAGTCCCATCACATACCGGTGTGCCACCTCCCCCTGCCTTTCAGGACGGATACTCTGTGAAAAATAATCCGAAAATGTGCGGTTCATATCCCATTTTACATAGGAAATGTCCGCGGAGGAAAATACTCTGCCCATCTCCTCAATGATATGATCCTGCACGTCCTTTCTGGTCAGATCAAGGATCCTCTGATTGCGCCCTTCCGAGTGCGCCTTTCCCGGAATCTCGATCACCCAGTCCGGATGGCTGCGGTAGAGATCACTGTCCACATTGACCATCTCAGGCTCCACCCAGATTCCAAAATCCATGCCAATCGCCCTGATCTTATCTGCAATCCCCTTTAAACCGCCCGGCAGTTTCTTTGGATTTGGCTGCCAGTCTCCTAACGATCTCGTGTCATTATCACGTTTTGCAAACCAGCCGTCATCCATGACGAAAAGCTCAATGCCCGCCTCTTTTCCCGCTTTTGCAAGTGAGAGCAGTTTTCTTTCATTAATGTCAAAATAGGCTGCCTCCCAGCTGTTTAAGAGCACCGGGCGCTCCTTTTTCTTCCAGGTTCCCCTCACAATGTGCTCCCGCACAAAACGGTGCATATTCTGGCTCATGGCATTATATCCGTCTGATGCGTAGGTCATTACCGCCTCCGGCGCCTCAAAACTCTCCCCTGACTCAAGTGTAAAACAGAACGACTGCGGATTGATCCCGGATACGATTCTTACTTTTCCAAAACTGCCGACCTCCGCCGCCTCATAGTGATTGCCGCTGTAGATCAGATTAAATCCAAAACATTCCCCCGCATCCTCCGTGGTATGTTCTTTTCCAAGCATCACAAACGGATTGTCACGGCTCGACGACGTTCCCGTGTAAGAGGCGTTTACATATTTTCCCGGCACCAGCCGTACGTCCGTGCGCCCCATTTCACGTGCCCAAGCCCCGTGAAATGTTGTAAACACATAGTCGGACGGTTCTAAATCAAGCTGCAGGCTCATCAGGCGGTTTAACTTTACCACATCCCCGCTCTCATTGATGAGTTTTGCGCTCCTTGTGATCACATCACAGTCCTCATAGACATAATAATGGAGTTCTAATATGACTCCGCTGTTTTTATCGCGCAGTGTCACACCAAGCCACTCCACCTCACCGGACTCATCATACGATCCCGGAAGTGTCTCAAATTCTTCCTTTCCGGTTCCCTGTTCAAATTTTTCAAACAGGAAATCAGACGTTTCGCTTCCATCGGAAAGTGTCAGTTCCACAAAAGGCTCCCTGATATCGCCTTTCCCGAAAGAGGACATCTCAAGACATGCGTCCTCTAAGGAAAACTGCAGATGTTCACTGTCATAAATATTGGTATTACCCGGCGCAAATGCATGCTGTTCCATCAATCCGTCTATGGCTGGATGAATTTTTCTTCCATAATATAAGTGCTCCAAATGTCCGGTTTCCATGACACGGAACAGATAAGAAGTATGTCTGGTATGCAGGGAAAATAACTGGTTTTCGACTGTGATCATGCTTTTTTCATCTCCTTGATCTCTTTTGCGATTTCTTCCACTTTCTGCTCACTTAAAATATATTTTTTGCGGAAATAAAATACCGCAACAAGCAGTCCTGCGATCGGGAATACTGTCATGGTCAGGCGCAGTCCTGCGACCGAACTTCCCGCTGCCGCAACTGCTGCCCCGTCCGTATTCTGGCTTAAATTGCAGACGGTCAGGCAGATCGATGCCACAAGCGCAGCCACACCGGAAGCAAGTTTTACAACGAAAGTCTGCATGGAAAAGATCACGCTCTCATCCCTTCTGTGATTCTTCCACTCTCCGTAATCGACCGTATTCGCAAGGAATACCGTTGTGAGAACGGATAACATTCCATTTGCTGAAAAGATAAAAAATGCAGGAACAAACAGCAGATACAGGTTTGACATATTGACAAACATTAAAATCAGAAGAACCGCATATCCTAAAATCGCCATCACAAAACTGGTATAAAACACCTGGATCGTTCCCAGAAATTTGCGCAGGATCGGGAAAAACAGCATCATGGCAAGAATCTGCATTGCTCCACCAAACGTATTAAATAAGGTATAGGCATTGTACCAGCTATCACCGCCAAAGTCATACTTGAAAAAGTAAATGACGAGATTGGATGTAATGTAAATCGAGCAGTTGATCAAAACGATTGTCACAACGACCGTCATCGCCTGATCGTTCTGTAACAGGGAACGGAACATCTGTCCAACCGAAGGTGCCTCCACATCCACGGTAGATTTTTCTTTGATATTTAAACAGGTGATTAAAATAAATACAAAAAACAGAATTGCAACCACCAGCGCAAACCATTTGAAACCGACTCGCTCATTTCCCTGCCCTAACATATAGACACATTTCATTGTGATGATCGTCACGATCGCAGAACCGACTCCGGCGCAGGAGCGCGCGAGTGTGGAAAGTCCTTCTCTCTCTTTTCCGCCCTCCGTAAAAGCCGGGATCATCGACCAGTATGGGATATCCATCATGGTATAGGTAACACCCCACAAAATGTAAGTCACTGCCGCATATGCCACCAGTCCGTTTCCGTCGAGTTTTGGCGGTGCCGCAAACATCAGATACAAAATCACTACATTTGTCAGTGTCCCGATAAACAGCCACGGGCGGAATTTGCCCCATTTTGTGCGCGTCTTTGCAACGACCACACCCATGATCGGATCGTTAAATGCATCAAACACACGCGCCGCCATCAGAATGATTCCCATTGCGATCGCGCTGACTCCTAAAATATCCTGATAATAATATAAAACATAACTTGCCGAAAACATATA